>Ga0207997_1000470_pt1 | contig 20739 bp, 22 predicted proteins | sample AntAceMetag02UKN_FD_184777 | JGI IMG/M metagenome (GOLD analysis project Ga0207997, IMG submission 184777) | Saline lake microbial communities from Ace Lake, Antarctica - Antarctic Ace Lake Metagenome 02UKN (SPAdes) (version 2) | ecosystem: Environmental > Aquatic > Non-marine Saline and... | reverse complement strand
AAGAACTTAAAAAATACATTGATAAGAAAGAGGAAAAAGGAATAATTATTTATAGAATAGATGATACTGTTTTATTTGAAAGTACAAAACAAACAGTAAAAGAAGCAGTTGAGGAAGCTGATTTAAGTGGAGCTAATTTATATAAAGCTGATTTAAGTGAAGCTAATTTATATGAAGCTAGTTTAAGTGGAGCTAATTTAAGTGGAGCTAATTTAATTAAAACTGATTTACGTGGAGCTAATTTATATAAAGCTGATTTAAGTGAAGCTCATTTATATGAAGCTAATTTAAGTGAAGCTAATTTATATGAAGCTGATTTAAGTGGAGCTCATTTATATGAAGCTAATTTTGAAAATACTGAATTACAAAATGCAAAGTTTTATGGTAAAGGTGGAACTGCTAAAATAACTAAAGAGCAAGTACCTTTGTTTCTAAAAGCTCTTGGAATTATTGTAGAATAATTAATTATAAATATATGAACTTTGATAAATACCCATCACCAAAAAAAATGAAATCAAAATGGTGGGAAAACAATCAAGATGGCCCTATCAAACTCGGTAAAGGAACTGTTGAATGGGTAGGAAACACTATGAGTTCTGAAGAGTTAGATAAATATAAAGATGATCACGCCCCTCTTTACCTAATAATTATTATAGTTGTTTTTATCTTTATAGGAGTTTCTGGTTACTTATTACTTGATGATATAAGAATTAAATTTGATAAGACTGCAATATCAGAAATGAATGGATATAATTTAAACAAAGAACTTAATTTAAAACGTAATCCTTAATATGAAAAAAACAATCTTGTTACTTTTGTTAGCAGTAGTATTTTTAGGAGGGTGTGAAAGAAAAAGTGGAAGGGTTAAACGGGAAGAGTGGGGTACTTTTAATCCGTCACAAATTTATTATGAAGATGATTATGTAGATGGCAAATTAGATGATATTAAATCATTATTTAAATTTAATGATAGATTAGAAACCCTAGAAAACCTATTATTCGTAGACAACTACTTTGCAGGAGATGAATACTGTACTCCTGATGCTAAAATCTTGAAGGAAGAGGCTATTGAGTTTGAGAAAGTTGGCCGAACATGGGTTTATAAAAGGCAGATTGAAATTCAGCGGATCAAAAAACTCAGCACCATTCCCAAGTATGATTGTAATTTTTAAATAACCCCCACCTACTCAGTCCCTGTAGAAAAATTAAGAATAAAAGAATAATCAATTCAAACTTACTATCTATTTAGGTAGTAAGGAATGAGATGATTAGATCTAGGAGACTACATGAGACGAATGACAGTCCAATGCGGATGTTCGAAGATCATCAAAGTGCTTGACATTGAGGACGACAAACCGTTCCTCGAGGTACATGTACCTGCTCTTTGCCCGTTCTGTGCCCTCAATGGGGGACAATACTTCAAGTCCCCTCACTGGAAGGAACGGAAGTCGGGCAAGCCATACATCAACCCTCAAGGTGAGGAATCCAAGCCCAAAGGGCGCAAAGCAAAGAAGAGGAGAGACCGATGAAGGCGATGAAGGCCAACGGCCATTACATGCTCGAGGCAAGCTGCGCAAGGTGCGGACGTAAGGACTGGCTCAACGTCATGTCCATCGTCCAGAAGGGCGACTACATCGAAATGCGGGTTCACTGCCCGTACACCGCCTGCCAGGCCAACTTCACCATCACCATGGACAAGACCCTCTGGAGGGAAATCAAGGAGGAGTGATGGGGCCAAGAGAGTACGCTCCAGGTGAGCGGAACATCTTCTGCGTCTCAAAAGGATGCCAGAAGACCAAGACCCACTACCTCGTCAAAGGCTCTCGTAGCCTAGACGAAGCCATCTCCAAATGTGCTCGTTGTGGCCGACGGGTGTTCATCACCCTACAGCTCTCCGAGATTGAGGAGTTAGATACGGCATAGGCCGTCAACGAGGAGGGATCCGTGTCTCCCAGAACGTCCTAACTGGGTCAACAATAAGGACAACAGTACAACAAAAGTCTTTGGGCCGAGACTATAAACTAGGCCCCAAGGAATTAATATAAAAATATGAGATTAGAAGAACAAGTAGTCAACCTAGAACTTAGTAAGAAACTCAAAGAGCTTGGGGTTAAGCAGGAGAGTTTGTGGTATTTTATTAAAGAAGATGATAATGAATGGTCAGTTGAAATAGAGGAATATTGGGATAAAATAGAAGGTGAATGGGGTGCTGCCAGACATATGAGAGAAGATATGGAATATATATCAGCCTTCACCGTAGCAGAGTTGGGGGAGATGTTGCCAGAATTTTTAGAGATAGATGAAAAGTTTAAAGAATGTAGTTGTAAAAAAACCAAAAAAAGAATATCTTTTAAAATCTTGTTACTTGATATTAAAAAAAGTGGTTCAAGAGACGAATGGCTTGTTAGATATATTAGAGGAAACGAAGTACCATACTGGGAAAGAAGTTATACAGAAGCAAACGCCAGAGCTAAAATGCTAATTTATCTACTAGAGAATAATTTAATCAGCCCCAAGGAATAAATGAGGTTACTAAAACCCAATATTTTTAACATGTTATTAAGTCATGTACACTTAATAGGTATAAAATAAATTAAAATATACCTATAATATACCTATAATTAATATGGAAAATAAATTACAACAATTAAAAGAAATTATTTGGGAGTCGAATCCAGAGATAATGGAACTTAAATTTGGGTGTGAATTTTATTTTACTAATGAGCATGACAAAAAACCTATTTTAGCTACGGTAATCGAAGATAGTAATTATTATTTTTGTAATGATTACCCAGAAACCACGGCAGAACTTTACTGTGGTTGTTGTAATTGGAAATTAGGTAAAATCCTCGGCAGACCTATTACCCTTGCTGATTGTCTGATTGCTTTGAGAGGGCTTAATACTACCCCAGGAAAGATAGGAAGAAGCTGGACTTTTATAAATAAAAAAATCACTACTCTTTTAGAATTATGGAACCTAAAATATTCTTTAAATGAACAGAGCAAAGAATGCCAAGAATTTTTATTGGATTCGTTAAAATAAAATATTTTATGCTTAAAAAAGGAATTAAAAGAATAAATTATATATGCTAAATAAACTACATCTCTGGCTTAGAGGACATAATAATCCAATAAGCGTATGGTTAAAGTATAATAAAATATTCAATAAATATTGGTAAATAACACATTCAAAAAACCCAATAATTTGAACACGTTATTGAGTCATGTACAACAAATGAGTATGTTAACCCCTACCACAACACTTAACAAAAACCTTAATATTTAGCTATGACTAAACAAAGAATAGAAACACTAGAAAAAGCTATTAAAGTTCTTAAGAGAATGTTCCCAGCAAAATATAATTGTAAAGATTTTGATAGTAGATGTTTACAATGCCAAGTATGGTTAGCTATTGCAACCATGGGAGAACTGCTTGATACAGATAACTATATGAAAAAATATTTAAAATTTTATGACTGAACAATGTGATAACCCAAACTGTCCTTGCCAACATGGTGAATTAAGTGTTTATGGTGGTGATATGGAAGAATCATTTATAGTAGAATTTTATAAAACTTTTGATTTAGATAATGATGTAGAAATTATAAAATTTATAACTAAATATATTAAACAAGCAGAAGAGAGAGGAAGAAAAGAAATAATGACTAAAATAGTGTTAGGAACCATCTGTTTTTCATGCGGAAAAGATAAACCTGTTGGATTATCTGATTGGTGTGTAGATTGTATGGAAAATAATTAATTAACCCTACCTAATAATATAATATATGTTTTCAATAGGAATTGGAGAATTAGAAGAATTAGAACCAATAAAAGAAGAAGTGGAATGTCCTAAGTGTGGGGAATTACATAAAGTTGAGTATGGAGATAGAATTGAAAATGGGAAAAAAATACCGACAAAGTTGCTAGGTTTTGTAAGTTGCGGAGAAAGTAGTTATTTAGTTTCTGTTGAAAATAAAAAGTTAAATCTTAATTAACTCAACCCCTTCACAAGGGGGAAATAAATAAATATATGGAAAAATATAATAAAGATTCAGTTTGTAAGAAATGTGGTTACAACGTAATTGATGTCAAATATGGAACGACAGAATTAATTTATGATGATGATAGCAGATTAACAAGGACGTGCCAAAGGTGTGGGTATTCTTGGTGGGAAGAAACACTAGATAAATAAAATTACTAAATTAACTCAACCCCTTCATAAGAAGGAATATGTTTATTCTTATTTTAATTATAATATATCTTCAATTACTTAGACGTTACGATGATTAATTAACAATCTTCCATCCTTTTTTTCTATAAATACTAGCTCTCTCTAAACCCTGTCTATTGAAGATAGGGTTTTTATTATCTCTAATATCAATTATTTTTGGATCTGGTTTATCCTCAAACAAACGAAGGATTCGTCCGGCACTTTGAACAGTTAAAACATCACTTTTCATGTCGCAAGCCATAATTAATATATCAAGTGAGGGCACGTCAATTCCTACAGCCAGCAGAGATGTTGTCCCGAAGATGATAGTAAACTCCTGTTCTCCTTCTTTGAGGGAGAGTAGAAGTTTGTTACGATTCTTATCTTTAGAATCAATTAAAAAAGCACCCTTCCAACTCCTAAAAGGCTTGTAAAGCTCTTTAGCGTGGGCAACTCTTTTAGTTAACACTAAAACTTTTCGTTTTGACAGTGACTCACCCATTGCCAAACCAATAATCAATTTATTTCTTTCTTCATTTTCAACCATATCATCAACCATTTCATGATAAATACAACTTACCGGGATTTCTACTCCACTTTTTATAATCTCAATTTTTGGTGTTGCTTGAGTTGATTCATAATTGCAAAGTGGTTTACCAAAATAAAAACCAACGGCATCCGATTGCCCGTCATCTTTTGACCGATATGGCGTAGCTGTAAGGCCGTAGAATCGCTCAGGATGAAAGGAATTGAGAACATCACGTCTTTTATCGCTTATTGCACTCTGGCACTCGTCAACTAGTAAAATGGACGTCTGGGAGGCTAATTTGTTGTGTAGTGGACCATTGTTTTGCAGTGATTGGAAGGTTGAGATGGTTATTTCACCTATATCCTTCTTTCCACCACCTATTTTTGCTACTTCAACCCCATAAAATTGTTTGAAAACACTGGCCCACTGGTCCATAAGTGCAGTATTTGGGACGAGAACGCAGGCCGTCTTTTTGAGACGACTTGCAATCTCCGCCCCTACTACTGACTTACCTGATCCGGTAGCCATTACAATCATGCCAGTGTGGTGTTTAATGACTTCTTCGACAATTGGAATTTGGTAATCGCGAAGGTTCAATGCTGACCTTGTCAGCATTGTGCTTGGCCGAGATATCAAATCATACTTAACCTCACACTTCTCACCTATTGTATCTAAAAAATTGGTTAGACGTGTAACCATCCCTCTTGGGATGGTTAGGCCTTCACCAGCTTCATCGATAGTATAATACTTGAAGTACTTAGGACAAGCATACATTGCCCGGGTATTACCCATACGGCGAAGCCTCTCATACATTGGATTGTTTAGGGTTAAAGATCTTTTTAAATGGCTAAGTAGTCTACTACTTAGCCCACTTATAAAGATACTTCTACCTACTTTTATTTTAGTCAGAAAAACTTCTTAATCATTAAATAATTAACTATGTCTGTTATTTCAGAATAGATTTCTGCATCACAATCTAACTTCGACAAGTCGTCGCCGTGTTCCTCACGGCCTTTGTCAAACTTCGCCAGGCAGTCGGTTGTGAATTGGTTGAGGGCTATTACTAGTTTTTCTCGGTCGTTCATACTAAGCTTCAAAATAAGGTTTAAACTTCAAATACAATTTCTCTGTGTTCTCTAAATCTTCTAAACAATGTAACTTAATTTCTTTCTCACTAGCCGTTTCGAAGTCGATTGGTGTTTTTTTAAATCCCAAATATATTTGCAAATATTTATCTAATGATTTATTAGCTCCCCATTTCATAGCCAAGTCCTGCATCATATCGCAATGACCATTCTTAGCTTTGTATTTATCCATCAACATCTTGAAGTGGGCGAATGGAAAGTTTTTTATATCTGCCTTGATAGCCGACTTAATAAGAATTGGTAAATCAAATTCCTTACCATTAAATGTAATAAGCTTTTTATACATGTTGTATTTCTTTCTACCTGTCTCATCAGTTTCAAAACCAATTATCCACTCAGTAAATTCTTTTAAGTTCATCAGTTGAGCTTTTTCCCCTTCTATTTTTACACCAATGCAAATGATTTCTGAAAAGTCTTGGTCAACTGCCATTGCTTTTGAGGCAGCTTCACGCTGACCTAATAAGTTAGCTTCGATCTTTGATAGGTCTTTTATATTGCCCGGGGCTTTTAGATTTTCGCAGTATGTTTCGAGTAGCCTACGATCACCGCGGGTTTCCAAATCTAAAATTACATATCCGTTTCCTGTTTCTGTCATATATTTTTAATTAAAATGGATGATCTTCTATACGATAAGGTCGTTTCTCACGACGACATCGGTCACAGCGTCTTTGAGTGTGCCACTTTATCAAGAACTTTTTCCAACAATTCTCTGCCTCGCATTGTCTGTATTCTGATTCAATTTCAATCTCTTTGGCTGTGACTTTGGTGTATCTTTTTTTTAATTTCATAGGTTAGAATTGGATCACTCCCTCTCTATGAGAGGAGGCATTGGAGGTTCAACAGTAGTAGCAGGTGTAGCAGGTGTAGCAGGTGCCACAGCAGGAGCAGTGGCTCCTGTCACACCTTTCACAAGCTCACCATACTCATCAAGTGACCAATCTTTTGTAACTAAGTAAGGGACAATACATTTCTTTCCTACAATGACTTTCTTATCTAACAAAACTTGAACTTCTTTACCAACCCATGCGTCTGACTCATCACCAAATTCTTCTACCAAAACATTGATAGTAGCTTGGTTAAATGATAATTTCTTATCGCCGTTTCTTGTATGGATTATGAAGTTATTTTGATCACCAAATTTACCTGTTTCTACAGTTCCGCCATCTAAAATAGCTACAGTATCTCCAATTTTTAAATCTGCTTCGTACTGTGTTCCGTCATACTCGTAAGCTTCTTTGCGGGCGAAAGCAATTCCGCCCCCTTTTTTAATTGATAGTTTCATATATATATATTTATTATTAGTAATGAATGAATTTCGACCTTTAATATTAATTGAGTAAATTATCTTCTATGTTATTTGTGCAATAAGAACAAAAAACTGCATCCACACTAGGTAAAACTGACCACCATCTCTTTTCTTTGATTTGTTCTTTTATTGTGGATAATCTTACTTTTGACCCACAAGAACAACAAGTAATAGTAGCATACCATTCAATATCTTTTATTCTTTTAATTTTCATACTAATATTTACTTAACTCAGTTACCGCTTCTTTAAAACTACAGTTGTGCATTTTTTGAAACAGATCGATCACATCACCGTGCTCAGTGCACCCAAAACAGTGAAACTTATTATCTTCTTTAAACCACACAAAGCTTGGTGTCTTTTCATTATGTAGCGGGCATAGATAAAACCTACGTCTATTAGTTTTATGTTGACACTCAACTCCAAGTACAGCACTAATTAAAACTCTTTTAGCTCCTTCAATATCTAATCCATCACCGACTGACTTGCCCAAACATTTTTTCCAGTACCACTCGAATCGCCTGGTTTCAATTGCTAGTTTTTTTTTATATTTATCTATTCTTTCAATTATCATTTCGTCATACCATTTTGGTGGGGGATTACTTGAGTGCATTCGAGTGTAGACCCTATCCATCCATGCTTTTAACTCTAGCATTTGTAACTGACATTCGTTTATCTTTGCTCTAAACAATCTTGAATTAGTTTTATCTCCCAAAACTAATTCGACGAACTCTTTTTCTTGTTTTCTTAGTTGTTTAAATCTGTCGTCCATATTAAAACTTAATTTCCATATTCTCAAACTCTTCTTGTTTAAAATTCAGGAGCCTTCCCCTACCTGTTTTCTTTGTCACTGAATCATATTTGCTTACACTAGGCATCAGTAATATTCTTTTAATATCATATTTAAAATTATAATAACTCATTTTCTTTTTCCCTCTTATCTCACACCAAGTAGCATAGTTTTGATAGATGTTATCATAAGTCATAAATGAATCTGAATCCTCAGTACACTGTTCGCGAATATATAAAATAGCAGAACTCATGTTGTTTTCAAAATCTTCCATCATCTTAGTTGTCTGTTTTGATTTGCTAAACTTATAATTATTACCAACAAACCTTTTCATTCCCTCTAGCGCCCAAGCTACTATCTCGGCTTTTTCTTTTAATAATTTTTCGGTTAAATCTGGATCGCGTTTATCCTCTTCGATTTCTTTATTAAATGGGATAATTAATATCCTTCTTTTTATACCCACATTTATACCATCAAAACTAGGGATCTTGTTTGTAGCGAATAAATATTTTGTAGTTGGTATCATTGTAAATGAATCACCATATTTCTTTTGAGCTGATACAGGGTCGCCTGATACAAGTGCTTTAAATTTATCACTTCTGAGAAATTTACTTTCCTCTTCGTTGCAAATATTTACTCTTTTTCCAGCCAGTTCAGGTACAGAAAATTTGTCAGTGGTAAGTGTTTCAATTGACATACTACAGACAAATTCCATTCCAATTATATCTCTTAATACATCTAAAAATACTGACTTACCATTCGCTCCATCACCGTAGAGAAAAAACATTTTATGTCCTTTCAGATTATCAGGTATAAGGTAAAACCCGGCCATTTCTTGAAGTAGATGTTGCACTTCTTTATCTGGTTTTCCATCTTCATCAACGATAACTTCATCTAAAAATTGTTTAAAACGAACTGGCTCTCCTTTCAAATCACTGCTATTAATACCTATACGAAAGAATGTCTTTTTCTTAATATCAAACTTTTCAAATTCATTTGTTCTTGTGTTGTATAATTTATCATTGAAAGCAATATACTTTGATTGAGTGTTATCTAGTTTTGTGTATATAGTCCATTTTATTAATTTAATAATATCTTTTACCATGGAAGTTGTAATATTTTTTTGGAGCTTTACTTTAATATATTTATAAACAAATTCATTGTATTCATCTTCTTCAAAAATCTTAAAATACCCAAGATCTTCTTGGTATTCTGCAAAAGAATTTATGCTCTTTATATGAGTCATAGTCTTTTCAAATATTTTGTCCTGACAAAAATTATCAGCAATGTCTTGTGAGAATAATGACATATTTAAAATAGGCTTATTATAGTACAAAAAAACACCACAAATCGGCTCAGACGTGAGGTGTCTCTTGTACTATAATAAATATATTTTGGGTTGTTGAAAGTGTCTGAGCCATAGTGAACTGATTATAGCATATTAAAAAATAAGCCACAAACCATTGACTGGGGATAAGTGGTTTCCATTGACAAATAGTCAATGGTTTGGTAGTATGGGATCTATGACTACATTAGAAATAAAAATAAAGGACTTGGAGATAAGCTACTACAGAATAGCTGAATTAATGGGCCAAAATGGAAACCAGTATTCTTTTAAATGGGCTAAGAAAATTAGAGGAATAACCCCATTTAATAAAGAAGAGTATGGTAAGTTAATAAAGGCTATAGAGGACTATGTTAAAAAACCAATAAATAAAAGGGACATCAGTGTTGATGTCCTTACTTTAAGAGTTAGGTGATATGGGTAAATTTTTGGCCAATCAAAAAGGCGTTGGGAACACCTGTTAAAAGATAATATGGAACTAGATAAAACTTGGACAATTAAAAAAGAGAGAGAACATTGGGATCGCCTAAACAACAGTGCTTATTCATTCCTATGTGGAATAGTGGCTGGTGCCTTAGTTGCTCTCTACTTCTTTTGCTAACCTTTTACGTTTAGAAGGTGATAGACCTGTTAAGTCAATCTCATCTTTATTTGCGTTAAAAAATTTAGCAGCTTTCTCCATATCAGTAGATATAAGAAAATCAAGCTTGGCTATTGGCTCCAAGTCTTTTTTAGTTACAATGCCGACTGATATGCGTTTCTTAGCTTCATTCCTAGCTTTAGTATACACCTTATTTAGCATTGAAGCTTTTGTAGTATTATCAGCTTTGCGATATTCTTTTGATTTAAACAAATCGCCTAAACCAACCCAGATATTAGTTCCTCTAACTTTCTGAATTGCATTAACTTCTTCTTGAGAAAGTGGGACTCTTTCACCTTTAACAGTTAGAGTCTTACCAGTTTCAACAGGTAAAACATTTAATTCTGGATCCTCCTCATTTAGTCTCTGTAACTCCTTATCAATAGCATTAATTTTAACTTTACTTATACCAAAAGGACTAAGTAATTGATTGACAGCATTTAATACAGGGTCTTGGTTGTATTTTATTTCATTCCCAAAGGCATCTAATTTTGGCTGTAGATTACCTCTGATAACAGGAATACGTGACATTATTGCCTCGGCTGTCGTGTCATACCCTCTAATATTATTATCAAATGTTTTTGCTAACTGTCCTACTATAGTGGGGACAAAACTAGACACTTGTTGTTTTAAAAAGTAGTCCATTCCATAAGTAGGTACATTCAGCAAATCGCGCAAGCCTTTTATATATGTTTCATCTAAACGGTTTTCACTGTATTTAATAGCGGCATCTTTGTAAGATATCTCTCCACTTTTTACTTTATCAAGTAATTCTGCCCCTAAGAAAAAAATAGGGATAGGATCAATTCCCTGGAGTCCTACACTAAACTTACCTATTCGGAGAGCCGCATTACCTTGTTCACCTTTTCTAAATCTAAGTTTTCTCTCTTTACTAGTTTCTAGGTCGCGTAATTTTATATCTACATTTTCATTACTATCATTCCATTTCCACAAACCGGCCATTATAGCTGACCCAACAGTTGCTCTTGAGCTTGCCTTAACCAGTTGTTTTTGATTGCCTGTCAAAGCACTAAAAGCACCGCGGACAAATCCGGCCGGGGTGAAATCAAGACCTTTTAAAAATAGATTAGAAGATACTTTACTAAAAGGATTAACCATTTCCATAATAAATTGTGGAAGTGCTGCCACCTCTTCTCTTAGTCTTTGAGCCGCTCTATTTTTAAGCGGGGTTGTCTTCACTTTGGTTTGGATATTTTTCATCTTCTGCAACGCCCCAACCCACAAATCATTAACAACATTTTCTGCTTGAAAAGTTAGATCTCTCGCCTGCCTAATCCCCAAATCATTCATTTCCTTTGTAGGGTTTTCCATTAAATTATCAATGAAATCTGATAGATTTTTTCCACGAAGACCTTGCGCTTTACCTTTAATTTTACCTTGTTCTCGCAAACTCTTAATATAAGCCATGGCTTTGAACGGTTTGTCTTCAGCTTCGAGTCTATTAAATAAAGTATTTGTATATTTTGCTAATGTTCTTTCAATGGGATTATCAGAGAAACGATTAAATGCTTTTCTATATTCAATTTTACTACCAACAAAAGCACTCCTGTCAACGCCAGTCTTTAAAAAATCTAGCCCTTGCTTTGCGCCTTGAGAAAAACCAGCCCAAGATTTTAGAGCATCTCCAATATCTATATCTAGTGACCTTTTTTTAGTAAATAAACTAGCCATTTTATCCATTGCATTCCCTACGGCTGCGTCAGTAACATCATCTAATAGCTTAAATACAGTATTGGAAGCAATATTTTTAAGATCAGTTTTGACACTTGCGAGCAAACCTGCTTTTCTAAAATTACTTAGTTTTTCAAGCCAGCTTACTTTTCCTAAATTAGCAACGAACTCAGATAATCCAGCTGCATCGCCTTCTTTGGTTAGTAAATTGATTTGGCTAATAACCTTCTCCGTTAATTCTCTGTCACCTAATTGTTTTTTAGCTTGGCGGATCCAGAAAGAAGGTTCCATATTATCGCGGGCCAGTATTCTAAATGCTACAACTTGTCTACCTGCGGCGGTACCAGCTTTGACTTGTTTTGATACTGCTTTCTCAATTTGTTCTGTTAAAAAATCAATTTCAAATTGATTCTCAGGAAATTTTTCTATATTTTTACCTAAGTCACCTGCTCTTTTAGCTGCATTATTAATAAAATTAGAAAGAGCTAGTACTTCTTCGTCGGCAATATCTTTTGTTCTCCCAGCTAAAACCTTATCAATATTAACTTTCCTTGCCTGTTCAGCAACTTTTTCAAAAGATTTCACTTTTCTGGTTTGTAAACCTGTTTTTTCAAAAGCCTCTTTAATAAGTTTTTCACCAACTTCATCTAAGTTAAACTTTTTTAGATTGAAAACTTGAGGTACTTCGTCTAGTAATTTTGCAGTAGCTTTTAAAATTTCTGGTGATTTTTTTGCTACTTTCTCAAGAGCTTCCTCTCCTATTTCTTTCCCAGCTTTTCCAGTCACACCAAAAGGGCTTTCAATTATTCCACCTAATGCTGCGGAAATTCCTAAGCCAAACTTCTGTGCTGTCTCAGGTTTAGCACCTAGTTTTTGAAATAGTGACCCAGCTCCTCGAGCAACTGGGCCAGATCCAAGAGGTGTAATTGGTTCTTCACCTATTAATGTTTTTGATAATTCATTCGGTGGAATAATACTAGGTTCTGGTCTGCCTTCTAACCTAGCTAATTGAGTTTCTGGTGCGCCTTCTAAACCTATTCTTGTGACAAGACGGGCTAATTCACCTGGAAATGTTCTTATTGCTACACCCAAAAGACCCCCTCTTGCTTTAGGTTCTTTAAATTTAATTTGCCTTACCAATGGCTCAAATATTTTCGGTGTAATTACCTCTGCCACAGCCCTTTTAACAGGAATTTCCCTCTTTTTAACAAATTCTTTCTTCGCTTTTTTTATGGTTGGAGCAACTACTCTTTCTTTAAATTGTTTTTTAGCTTCTGTAGTAACTTTTTCCACACCTTCAACAGCTTTTTTTTTCAATTGTCTCCCAATTTCTGTCTGCCTTAGAACAAAACCTAAAGTGCTGGTTATATTGCCAAATAAACCCATAATTATTTATTAATTTGTAATATTCTTTGTGCTGAAGCTGGGTCAAGGTCAAAAGTTTCGACTAAATCATCAACCATCTCCTTATCATTCAATCCTAAGTTTTTATTTTCTTCTATTAAAGCTAAAACATTATCTACATTTCTATCAATAACTTCATTTCCTGTTGGTTGTCCAATTTCCTGTTGAGTTATTTGTTTCTGCGGTGTTGGACCTGGAGTAGATGTTGGTCCTGACGTAAAACCTTTAAATCCTTTACCAATTTGGCCACCAGTTTCTACATTTATAATACTTCCCTTGTCGTCAAGTGTGACGAAAGTAACATTACCAAATCTATCTTCTTCTTTAAATATTCTATTTGCACCTTGTTTTAATCCAGTGTAAGTGGAGTCACCAATTTGTATTTCTGTTCCTGATGGAATTTTACTCAACACTCCAACTATTTGTTCTATCGAATCTAGTTGTTCCTGTTCTGTTTCAGCTTGGCCGGCTAACCTAGAAGCCTCAATAATTTGTCTGCCTGTCCCAGCTGGTAAACCAGCATCTTTCTCAAGTGTTAGTAAATCTTCGTCTGCTATCTCAGTTCCTAATGTTCCTAATTGTTGTATTTTTTGCATAGCTTGTTGTTGTGTGGCATCTTGTGTACCAATTTGGGCTTGTTTTATTTCTTCTATCTTAGCCAAAGTGTCAATCCTCTTAGAAATCATGTTCTGTTCTATTTCAAAAGCATCTTGTGCTCTACTCATTATATCACCAGCTATTTTTAAATCTGACTGTTTACCTGTTCTAACTGCCTTTTCAGCAGCTACTCTAGCAGCACTCATTGCGTTTAATCTGGCTGTTTCTAATCTGGAAATATTCTGATCTAGTTGTCCTTTAATTTTACTTAGCTCTCCTCCGGCTCCAACAAAAGTACCACCTTCGGTTGGTGTAAGGGCTGCTTGACCAGCTATTTGGGTTGATTCAAAGCCACCTCTTTCACCACCTCCTACGGTAGCCTTAGCTAGTCCTTGTCTACCGGCTTCTCTGGCTTGGTCAATTAGAGGATCAAAAGCACGGCCGGCTGCGGCACCTGCTTCTTCAATTTTGTTTAAGTCAATTTCACCTAATGTCCGTGATTCTTCTAATAAAGTATCTAACCCTTTCAATCTGCCTTGCAAATCAGTTGAGGCTAGGTCTTGGGCTGTCCCTAGGTCATCAAGTAATTTACTTGCGTCTGACTTATTTTCTACCATATTATCACGAATACCAGAAGTATCACCTACTACACCTTCTTCTGATACATTTGTAACAGGTGAAGCGACAGGTTTTGGGACGGTAGGAGTGGTAGGTGCTTTAGCTAATTCAAAAGCAGCCTTAGATCTAGCTAAGTCAACATTTCCTCCAACACCAGCTAAAAATGGTTGCAATTGCTCTTGCGTTATAGCTTTCGCGGCAAGAGGAGTGACTATGTCTTGTCTAGGTAAAGGCGGCATATAATATACTTATTTATTAATTAAAAGCTCTAAAGATTCCCCTGTCCTCTGGTTGACTTGATTCGCGGACAGAAAATCCATAACGTGTTATTTCCCATTGAGCATTTTCTCCGTCAGAAGCAAATTCTATTTGGGCATTGTAAAAAGGTATATGTCTAAAATCTTTATTCAAATATAATCTAAATTTTCTTTTTCCACTGAAGTCATCATTTGACCCGAATCTTTCTGTTCCAAAAGCTGAGAAACCAAATACATTGTAAGATGGCGAGTCAAATAAATAATCTGTTTCAGTACCAACGAAATCAGTTTGGTAGGCTTGGGTGAATCCGTTTTCATCTAGTAAAAGTGATATTTTTAAAGTTGTGTTATCAGCAATGTAACCTTCTATATAAATACTATCAATTTCTTTTTGATGATGTGGAATACCAAAACCATACTGTTTACTTCTCCAGTTGGCGGTTACACCATAGATGTCGTCAAGTGGAATTGTTGTTACTTTATAAGTGTTTGCAGTATTAACATCTCCAAAGTATAGTCTTTCTCCATCTCCGTCATCATATATCATCCAGTCGCTCACGTTCCAGCCTATGATCGGGCTGTCCCATGCTTTATTACTGAAGTCGTAAGTAAATACAACATCATTGAAAGTTGAATCACTGTTAGATTTGGCTGCTATGTATGCCTTATCCTGCCAAAATATGCCACTAGCATCGTCAAACACAGCTCCGTCGATAGTTGGTTTAATTACATCTGAAATAGCGATTATCTGAGGATAATCAATAGTTTCGACTCTAGTTAAATTCATTATCTGATTGTCCGGGCTGATAAAGAATATTCCATTACCACCAGCAAATGTAGATAATTGGTTTTTTGATCCGGTGGTCTGACTCTTTCCATCGAAGGGTTTTAAATTTGATAGGGTGTAAAGTGAATCACTGAGTGTAGCTTTTCTAATTGTTGAGCGCTTAAAGAAATAGATTGATCCTTCGTCTTCTTTCATTGCTGTAACCGGACCACCACCTTCTCCAAGATTAAATATACCTGAGTCTTCTGCGGTTGTGTCAGTTACTAGTGATTGGGTAGTGAATGTAGTTGCGTCACCATATTTGCTAAAAAATATTGCCTGAGTAGTGGAAGCAACTCCTGATATAAATAAACGATTGTTTGCTACTAAATAAATGTTTCCCCTAGGATTTCCAGCTGTCTCTTCTACTGCGTGAGCGACGCCTTTATCTATTGCACAGTCAGGTGCACCCGCGACACCAGTAAATGATGTATCAGTTTTTCCTGCGTAGGTGGCTTCTGTTCCGCATAATATTAAAGTTCCGCTTACTAAAAATCCATCAGTGGTATCGTCAACATTAATAGTTACATCTCCTGACGTAACCGCTGCACTTAAATTTGTGTGAGCACCGCGCCAACGTGAAAATGGTTCGGTAGCATTACCAAAATATACATAAGAAGTTAGGTCGGTATTAATATTATAATCAGCAAAGCCAAAGTCTTTTCCACTTGTGTAGCCTGTTTTTAAATACTCCCAAGTATCATTCTCTTCGTCATACCACTCTAAAAATGTTCCATATGATCTCATCAAAATATTCTCACCACTTCTTTTTCTGAAGTTGTGCATTGTTTTGACACCAGTTTCAGTAGTTGAAGCAGTTCCGGATGGAAACAATTCGTAACCAGCATCACGAATTGTGATTCTGTCCTGATTATTTATCATTGTATTCTGACCTTGGGCATTTGCCCCATCATCTATCTTAGTCGGATCACTTTTAGTTTGATAGCCTGTGAATTTATTATAAACAACCCATTTTGAGTTTGGAATATTAGATCCTAATTCTTCATCTGGAACTACTTGTGAACAGCCTGTTACAAGTATAAGTGTTAATAATATTGTAGTAAGAAACTTTTTCATATTAATAATTTGAACTACCACCATATTGGGCTGTGTAATCTGTTTCAAAATTCCAACGGCTAGTAGTAATTTGAGGGCGCATGCTAGGGTATAAGCTGAATAAGTCTGCCCAAGCCTGACTTCTTTTAGCTTTAATCTCTTTTAATACTAAAGTGTTTTCTCTGTCAATCAAAGAGCTTACCATCCCTTCATATTGAATAACATCAGCCCATTCACTATCGCCAACTAAACCTGTGTCAGTTTTGTATGTCTCGCTTGAGTTCATGAAATATTCTTGGTCTGGTACTACAGCTCCATTAGTTGCTGTTGAATATTTTGAATAGTAATAGAAATCAAGTAGCTCCCATTGTCTAAGGTAGGACGCGTCAACATAATATGTACCAGTGGCTGCACCAGTTAAAATTATTGCTTGGTAGTCAAAGGCTGAATCTGAAACAGTTCCCTGCTCACTAGCTTCGTTTAAATCAAACGCTAGTAAATTCCAGCCGTCTGCTTTAAATGCTTGTCCGCTAAACTGAGTTGTAATTGAATCTGAATATAAATAGTTTGATGAATCGTTCCCAAATCGCAATTCCAGTGAAGTTGGTACAGAATCAAGATATACCCAAATAAAGAAATATTTTTGTTTGTATTCACTATCGCTTATTGATGTATTATCTGCTTCAATAGTAGCTACTCCAGCGCTACTTGTAATTGAGATTTTTTGACTTGCGTTTCCCTCTTTAAAAAATACTGTGTCGTCAACTATTGCTGTGGCATCGTCACTGACAGACCAGTCAGCGTTGGTTTCAGCATTGTTTAATAATGATGATCCAGCTTCTAGCGGTTTATAACGAAATCCAAGAAACCTTGTACCCCCATCAAATAATTCCGTTAGATCATTTTTTTCGTTTGGGGGGTTTTGTAAGAACTCTTTAACTGAAGTAAAACGTGCTCTAGGTTTTAAACTCCAAGATTTCTGATTGTTATCAAAGAAAGCTAATTCATCGTGATCATCTTTAACTGGATAAATTAAAACATCACTAAATACACGCAATGTACTTTCGGTTAGTTGCCAAGGAAGCTGTGTCTTTCTCCTAATAGCTCTTATTGATTCATCAAGAAATCTAACTTTAAACTGTTCTTCAACCTTAGAAATTTCTGTGTAGGAATCCATCCTATTGATAATTGTTGATAGAGGAGTTGTATTCATAAATGTTTAATTAATACTTATCTGAATGCTTTCCACGAAATCCTAGCTATATTAGTATTAGACCTATCTGTGGCATCATTTCCACTCCAGACATATCTGAAAGTCCAACCAGTATCTGAAATTGACTGTAAAGATATTGTTGTTACATTTCCAGCTCCAGTACCTGCGGCTAAGGTTGGTGTTTGATCAAGAAAAACACCGGTTGGTATACCACAACTACCATTCGTCGTTGAATCACACGTAGTATAACTTCCACCTTCTTTAGTAGTGTTTAAATACCTTATATTACCAATTATTTTTTGCTCTAAAACACCAGAAGATTCTAAACCTTGTACAAAGTAATCAAACTCAATTACCTTTGGTCTAAATCCAGTGGTTATAACCTCATCATAAGTACCATTTGAGTCACTTCCAAGGTTTGTCGATGTCGCAAACCAACCTACTTCTGTCGTTGTAGCGTACTCTAACAAAGCATCCATATCGGCACCACAATCAGTTCCTCCAAAACATAGTTCACTAACATCTAAATTAGTAATTGTTGAACTTGTTATAGTAGCTCTATCCATTGTTGTGGTTGTAAATGTAATTGTATCAGCAAAAGATTCTTGGCCTGCGTGAGTGTTAGCACCAGTCCAAGCAAAAATATTTGCTTCATCAACTTGTGTGCCAGTAGAATCAGTCTTTATTCCAGCACCAGCGTCAACTTGTAAATACCCAGTAGTGGCATCAAATTCTAATCCACCAGTTGAGCTTGAATTTATGTGAATCTTTGAATCTGTCACGCCCATACCTTTAGTCGAAGAAGCTGTTAAGACAGTAAGTGCTGAAGAGGTAAAGTTATATGAATTAACAAAAGCATCTTCACTCCACTGCAAGTTTGTTCCATTTGATCTTATACCAAAATTTTCATCATAATAAAATATTGTACCGGTCACAGTTAAGTCAGCTTTAATAGTGTCGTCAGAGCTTTTATCAACTAACTGATCATAAACATAATGAACATTACTCATAACTACGACAGATCCAGCGTTATGTGCTTTTCTATTTGCCGCTACGGCTGTTTCTGTTGTACCAGAAAAAGCCAGTCCGCGGATACAACCTGTGAAATTAGTTCCTGATATTCCAGTACACTTAATAATTTCTTCTTTATTACCACCCGGCTCTAAGGTTAAAAATACTTTATCACCAAGTAAGCTCATTGTAAGGGTAGTCCCATCAAAAGTTGTAATTGAACTAACGGGAATGGTAGCTTGAGATGAAGTCATTGATGAACCTAGTGTTGTTTTATATCGAGTAACAACAGAATATCCTAGCACAGGATTTCCTGCTTCATCTAATTTATAATAATCACGTAACCTATCTTCTAAGATGTTATTTTTCTCTATTGAACAGTCATAATCCCAAACCGCAAATTCAGCTGCTAATTCAGCTCTTTCTTGATTACAAGGTATAAAATCCTGTTCAACCGTTTTCCAGAACCCGTATAAAGAACCATAGGCGACGGTTACTAAAAATAATGAAATTATTCCACCAGATAGAAACGAAAGTATTTTTTTACGCATATGTCTATATATATATTAATTACTATGCCTACTTCCTAGCATACCCTGGAAAGGGACTAGGAAGCAGGATGGTAATTAATTGCCTACCTCTTGCTAGCAAAGAGGGGAGCCTTTACCATTATTTTTTACTCCAACCTAATGGTTCCGAGGCGCCCCATCTAAATAAGATGGACAGCAAACCTAATACACCTGGAACTAACTCAACTAGAAAACTTTGTACATCTAACTCTCCACTTAACATTAATCCAATAGATGTAATAACACCAGCTACACCAGTCCAGAAATTTTTACTCTTCCAAAATTCTTTATTCATAATAATATATTATTTAAAGTACTTATTAAATAAATTTTTAACACGTTCATCTTGCATACCATTTGATATAACCTTCCATTCGTTTCTAATATCATCTGGTAATTCTTCAAAGGTCATTGGCTTACCATCTTTAACTTGTTCAAGCATATTCTCTCTATCTACGATCTGTCCTCTAACATTTGTCATCAGCATATACCACATAGCTTCATCAGGAACGTGTCGTTTTTTACCACCTCTAAGGTAATATATCTTAGGACTATTAATATCTTGTACTAGAAAGCCATCGTATATAGAAGTCCATCCAGTAACATTTTTAGGCATGTCTTCATTGAAGTATGTACCGTATATAAGGAACTTATTAACATCTTCGAACTTTATATAAAATAATCCTTTATCACCGTATTTCTCACCAAAACTATTAGCAAATATTAATACTTTATATCCATGGTAGTCTAAATTATATCCAACAACTGAGAAAGCATGACCGCCTTGGAACCATCCTCTAAAAGCCATTAATATTGCTTTGACTCCAGTAACATTGAAAATATTGAAAGATGAATACCACTTGCAAGCTGTGTGCCCGATTCTTCCTCTATCAAGCTGTTCTAGCATTTTATCAACTTTATATGTCTTCCAGTAACTAGCAATTTTATGTTTAGCAGCGTTTGAGGTTACTTCATTGGTTAGTTGTTTTGAACTGCTAAATTTTTCATAACTTGAATTGTTAGTAGGACAAACTGTTTCTTCTGGAATACCCCATTTACGCATTACATCTTGTGCAGCTGACAGAGTGCTACCTTTTTTAGTGTGCAAGCCTAGAGAGCGCAGTTTGGCAGCCAATCCGCCGGGGGAAAGTACGAACCCTTCATCTTTTTCTCTCTGTGTAGATGCCCCATAATCAATACAACCATTAACCTGCTTTTGGTTTTTAATTTTTTGCCAAGAAACCATATTATTGACCCTCGTATTCTTAGCTTGATAAGGTTTACCAAACCAACCAAATTCAAAAGTATCGTTCTTTGCATCTTTTTCTGCTTGAGCTTTATGATCAAAACCGTATCTTCTCGGATTTAACCAGTTGATTAAGTTCTGTATGTATTTGTTCATACTATTTTTTTATAATAATATAATCTGTTAATTCTTTAACACTTCCTTTAATTTCCTTAATATCTTCCTTCATACCATCAAATTCATTTCTACTAGGCATTTCTTCTACTTTTATTTCAACAACATTAACA
>Ga0207997_1000466_pt1 | contig 20813 bp, 20 predicted proteins | sample AntAceMetag02UKN_FD_184777 | JGI IMG/M metagenome (GOLD analysis project Ga0207997, IMG submission 184777) | Saline lake microbial communities from Ace Lake, Antarctica - Antarctic Ace Lake Metagenome 02UKN (SPAdes) (version 2) | ecosystem: Environmental > Aquatic > Non-marine Saline and... | reverse complement strand
CTAAGTACAAAGCACAAACTGCTTATAGTGATGCAGTTAATCTTGCTAGTAACTATCTATCATTATCTGAGACCCATAAAGGGCTATTAGGCTTTACTATATGGGGTCATATGGCGCTACAGGAGAATGTATTCTCACAAGGTGCTTTAGGTAAATATCTAGGTTTTGCGCGTGAAACCATGAATCGCATGACTACGGAGCTTCATGAGCTTGGACTTATTGTTAAGACTTCAAGGGGTTGGAAGCTAGTTGATGTTAGAAATGGCAATTTCAAAAAGAACCCGTGTAAATATTCTCTAGGCAAACAGTTCATAGAAGATTTAAAGTTTATTGGTAAGAATCTAACTATAGAAAACCCTATTTTAAGGCAGCTTTTCAGGGCTATACCATCTCTAAGCAAGCTCCTAGGGCAACTTGTCACAGTAGTCCCTTTCCTATTCACTTCGTTCATAGGAAATAAGAATAATATTAATACTATAGACAGTGAATCTACGTTTATTGGTCAAGATAATTATAATATCCATAAAATATACGAGAATGAAAGACAATCGCTTACCAGTATTGCGTCTATCCGTCCCAACAGGAACGAAATTCTAGCATTAAATGTTTCTACGGTTGAGTACAGAAACATTGTTAAGAATGAGGATGTGTTGCAGAAGGAGTGGCATTGTTATTTAGAAGTACAAAGAAACAGACATTACAAAAAAGAAAACCTAAAAAGGGAAGTAAGCAAGTTAGCTAACAAGGATGAGCTGGTTATGCCTTCTACATGGTGTAATTTGAATAAATTAGGAGTAAGTGTTATGATTAGCGGTAGTGATGGGGGACTTACAGAAGAAAACATAAGAAATATTAAAGAATTTCCTGCTGTTGGAATAGCTAAGCTTAAGTTGAAGTTAAAAAGTTACCCTCAGTATAGAAATAATTATAAGTGGATAATAGAGAATTTAATTGAAATTTGTGATATGGAAGATATAAAGCATTTATTATTAAAGCATGGTTTTAGTTGTAAGAAGTCAAAACATTTACGAGAATTAGAGTCTAGGCAGGTGGTAGAGCCTGTCAAAAATAAAGAACCTAGGCGGATAAACGATTGCTTCAAGAATCTTATTGGAGAAGATACGTGTCGTATGTTTGAAGGTAGGGCGGGAATAAAATAAGGAATATAGTGAACAAAGAAAAAACTGAGAGTAGCTTATTTGAGAATATTGTGTTAGCCGCTGGAGAGACTACTAAGTTAAAATGTTATATTGATCTTTCTGCTAGTAATAGTTGTTTCGTTATGATGACGGTAGCAGAGGTTAATGGAATCAAGCCCGTTACAATGGTAGAGCAAGAAATATTTGGCGATAGGGTAGATGTTACGGTTAAAAATATTAACACTGAGCGATATTGCGGAGATATTACTATACATTTAACGCCTGCGCCAGAATATTTATAGGAGCAATAACATAGGATTATAATGGAAGATTTTTCCTTTATTGTAAGTCGTTGCGGAGAGAATGGTGATTTGCCTACTGAGATAACTGATACTGACATCAGTAATCTCAGTAAGATGATGTTAGCAGGTTATCCAATGCCATGTATAGAAGAAGAAGATGGTTCTGTTGCGAAACCTAAAAAACTTTTTATAAAATGTTGCAGTGATATGGTAGTAGACCTTGATACCCTGTGTAGTTTCACGCCTCAAGCTTTATCTTTATCTGGCGTGCCTTCTTCGCAAATTGGTTCTGTATTAGGTGTTGCTATATTTTTTTCCAAAATAAGGTTAATTGATGCAGAACTTTCTAGGGACGGAAAAAAAGTATATCTAATACCATGTTGTCTTACAACAGACACCACGATAACGAAAGACACAACGATTTTAAAGACCGTATATCTGAAGGCGACCGCCATGATAACGAAAGACACAACGATCTTAAAGACCTTATATCTGAAGGCGGCTTTAGATAATTAATTGTCCTTATATGAAAATATTAACATACGTCCCATGAATATCATAACATGCATTGCATGATATTCATAAAAGGAATAAGTGATGGGAAGAGAGATAAGATTTACTTTATATGAGGAACCGCTAGCACAAAAGAGGCATCGTCGTAATGGCAACAGAACATATGACCCCTCGGCTACGGCTAAGAAGTATGTCGGTTTCATGATTAAGCAATACACTGAAAACTACGCCTCCTTGAACGAGCATTTACTGTGTGGCCCGATTGAGGTCACAATGAACTTTTATATGCCCATGCCTAAGACTAAAGCAGCACGTAAGAAAAAGGGTAGGTATCATACTTCCAAGCCTGACATAGATAACTTATTTAAATTCTATTCCGATGTTATGACGGGCATTATATATGCTGATGATGCTTATATTTGCAAAATCAATGTTACTAAATACAATTCAGATACCACTCGCACTGAAGTTATTGTCAAAGAGATATTACAGGAGCCGATTCCTAATATCGAACTTAAACACTGATCTTTCCACAGCCTGCCGTGCTCTACCCCCAACCTAAGCACGGCAGGCTTCCAGGTTATGCTTGACTTTTTATACCCATATGATATTATGGTTGTAGAGTTTGGAATAATTAATCTTTTCTAGGGGGATATAAGGCAATGGAACTTAAAGACATAACATATGAGTATTTAGTTGGTAAGAACTGGCAGGTTAAGGAATTAAAGAAATATTTATCTTATTCAATAAGATCAAATATCACTAAATATAAGAATTGTTTACGTGGGTTAATAGATCATCCCCGTAAGGAGATTCCTAAATCAAAAATAGAAGAGCTTAAAAAGCAAGCAGAAGATGCAATTCTTAATTATACTATGGCAGAGGCTGTTTTTGCTAAGCGAGTTAAAGACCTAACGGATATTAAAGCCAAAGAAGAATCTGATTTATCTCCTAAGCATAAGTTGAAAAAGGCTTTGTTGGAAAAATCTGATGCATTAAAAGCCTTGGATGGTATGGGCAACGTTATTTGGGACAATTTTGATTAAATAACAACGCAATGTAACAGAGGACGTAGATAAAGAAAATAAAACAGGGGTGACGATTATGAACAAGATAACACGGGTGGGCATACTCCTCTCCGCTTTCCTTACACTTTATGGGACTTCTTTGCCCGTTACTGAAAACATCGATTTTCAAGCCATAACTCGAAAGCAAAGTGCCAGTACCCTCTATATAAAGAAGGCCTTTAATAAAATAGACTCTTCTCTTGATTACTTGTTAACTACTAAGGGAGCAATTAAAACTCTTATCCTAATATCCCCACTCTTATATTCTTATACTTATTACTTTGATACAGAACCAGTACAAGAACTCTTATCCCAAATAGTACGCTACGCTTCCAAGTCAGGAACACTGTACGAATTACAAAAAGAAGTAGGTAAGCAAGACGCAATATGGGAGTTTATTTATAACGACCCATTGTCTGCAACTAAGATCGCTGCCGGCAACTCTTTACAAGCATTAGTTACTAAACTCTTTAAATAGTATAATAAACTTGGTCCACCGGCAAACTAGAAAAAAGGATAGAAGTAATGACTTATGCACTAATGTTATATAGAAAACCAGTTGATTTAATTTTTGCTTTATATCCTATTAGAAGCCATAGCATGTTTACTTCTATATTCGGGTATATGCTGGGTACTATTGGGGAGTGTCTTGCGTATCAATGTGCTTGTACTATATTACTTCCTGATTATGAAGTTGGGAGGATTAATAGGCTTGTTAAAAAGTACGCTCCCAAAGAATGTATTTTTGGTATTGGTGTAGAAGGTGAAATAACGGTTGAGTTTACAAATGGCTCTAAGCTGGAGGTTATAGACCGTAAGCAGCTTGAAAATAAATACGATAAAAAGAACGCGGATGATATATATAAGGTATAATAAACTTGGCGTGAAGGGTTCCATAATTTCTCCTAAGGAATTATTTCACAACTCTCCCCCTTCACGCCATCATTAAATAGCGTCTTAGGTAGGCGGCATAGTGGGAGGTGTCAGCTCATTGCTCCTGCTATGCAAAAACTTACATCTTAATAACTTTTTATGATACCATGAACCTTTCAATAACGACCATTAGCATGAAAGGAAAGAATGGCAGTAGTAAAGAGTAGGAATTCCAAGCCTAGCACGCGACCAAAAAAATTTACAAAAAAAGTGACCTCCCTGGACGTAAACAAGAAATTTGGGTTCTATAATGTCAAGCAATTGTCTGAAGCTAAACTTGATGAACTAGCAAAACAGATAATACTATGGGTTGAAGATGATAAGCCTAAACTGTTTTTCGAAGAGTTCTTATTCGAGTTTAAGATTCATCGGGAAAAAATGGAAAGACATTTAAAGAAGTCTGAAGCATTACGTGACGCTAAAGCCTACGCAATGCAAGTCATCTCTTTTCATAGAGAGAAGAAAGCTTATAATACTAACTACTGGGCAGCATTCAGGCATACCCAGGGTCTATATTCTCCTAGTTGGAAAGCACAAGAAATACATTTCAATGATCTTAAGACTAAGGTGTCTGCCGCTACAGGTTCAGTAGAGAAGTTCCAAGAAGGCATGAGACATGTTCTGAAGGAGATTGATGAGGGTAAGGTAGACCCTGAGACAGAGGATTCCAATGAGTAACCTTATCGACTCAATGGGCCTTGACCTTACAAGGGGGATACGAGACTCGAACCCCGTTGGGGCTAAAGTGCTTAAGGATATTGTTCGTTCTAATCCAACACCTAGTAAGAAGGAGTTCTTAAAGATTCTTTGGAAAGAGTATCCTAAGTTATTAGATGAGTGGGTGAACGATGGAGTAAAGAGATACCCCGATGATTTTTATTTAGAGATAGGCTTTTCGAAAGAGAAGTTTATTTCTGATGTTGCTTATAGTATGACTGGTAATGATAACAATACTGGCTACAAGTTTAATCCAATCTTGAGGCGGACCTGTCCTATACCCTTCCCGGGTCGTCATTTATATAAGTATATTCACAAAGAAAGGAAGCTCGAGTTCATATGGAGTGTGCCTAATATGGTTTACATTAAGAATCCGCACTTGATTCCAATTAACGAACACTCAAATCTTGTATTGAAATCGGTGGAACGTTACAACAATGGTTATTACATGGATGTTTACAATAATTTAGTTTTAGAAGAGGGGAAAGTATGATAAACGAAGAAACAGACGTAGTAGAAAAAGAAGAAGTAGATATTATTGAGGAGTCACCTGAATACCCTGTTGAGTCACCTGAACACCCTGTTGAGCCACCTGAACCACCTAAGCCACCTGAAGAGGACATACGGGTAAGAAACCTAAGAATGATAGGCAAGGCCAAGGAGAAGCTAGAGGAAAGGAACAGAGTCCTGTTAGCAGAGAAGGCAGTTCTTCAAACACGTTTAAATGAACGTAAGCCTAAGGAAGATGAAGACGACGGTGATTATGTTGACAGCAATGCTGAGTTAAAGAAACAGATTGTTGCTATGCAAAACCAACAACAACATTTTCTCAATCAGATGGCTATAAGAGAAGCGAGTCAAAGATTAGTAAGTAAGCACAGTGATTTTGAAGATGTTGTTAGCAAAGACAATGTTTCTGTTTTAGAGGGCCTTGACCCACTTATTATAGATGAGATAGCAAGTGAGCAAGACATCTATAAAAAGGGCATTAAGGCTTACAATGCGATACGTAAGCATAAGATCTATCAGGCTGCTAATGATCTTGCTGATAATAAGGAGGCGATACTAAAGAACTTAGCTAAACCCAAGCCTTCTAATACAGTTTCTAATTCAGCTTCTAATAACAAGAGTGTGTTTGCGGACCTCAATAGCCGGGACTATCAAAACAAGTTAAGAAGACAGCTAGAAGAGGCTAAAGGCAGAATGTAATTTTTAGTTGAACTTTCTGGGTCTATTATAGTAAGATGCTAGTGCGTTAAATGGAATTCGCAAGCCATAGCGTTACGTAGAGTTCGCATTCTACAGGCGTTAAATTGTCGAAGGAAATCGCCAACCTTAATAAAAATATTCTTTTTTTATTTTAAGGGGATTAATGTGGCTGGTTTAACATCACTAGACAACATTCCTTTATCTATTAAAGCCGATCTTTCAGATACAGTTTTAATGGACCCAGAAGCAAATTATGTTTTTTCCATAGCTTCCAATCAAACGACCATGGGTATGGGAACAGGAAATACTAAACGATTTCCAAAGTTTTCTCGTCCTAAGCCGTTTCCTACACCATTGCCGGAATCTGAAGTAGATTGTCCTGCACAGACTCTTACAAAGACCTTTATCAATGCAAAGATAAATTACTACGGGACACGTTTCTTAATCGCTAGAAGGGTCAATGATCAGAATCCGGAAGATATACTTAGAGTACATGCCGGTGCATTGAACTCTGCTTTGAGAGAAACAGAAGACATTCTTACTCGCGATGTACTATTATCTACGGCTACATCTATTACCTGTACAGCTGGAGAGAATGGTGACAGACCTACAGAAGTATCTGAAAAAGATCTTTCTACTGTTATTTCCACGCTTGTGGGATACATGGCAAAACCTATTACTTCTCAGATCAATGCGTCTAACAAGTTCGGTACTGCACCTGTTGCACAGGCATACATTGGAATCCTTCATCCTGATTTGATTCCAGATTATGAAGCAATGCCAAACTTTAAGACCCTCGATCAGTACGGTTCAAGTTACAAACCTTTAGAAGCAGAATGGGGAGCTTATTCAAGAATAAGATTCCTGCAAACCACTCAAGCTAAAAAGGAAACAGCTAAGTCAGCTCTAGATAATACAGTTTACAACAATCTGATTATGGGAGCCGACGCTTCTACACTTATCAAACAGGATAAGAGAACGGCTGAGATCGTTGGACCTGAACGCGTTGGAGCATTAAAAGATAAGTACTCATATGGTATTTCAACTGTATTTGCTCATGCTCTTTTATTTGACCAGCACGTTGCCAATGTAACTTGTACACGTTCAACAGAACTAGTTTAATAGGAGATTATAATATGATGAGCAATGAATTAAATGGTAAGTTTACGGCTGACGGTAATAATAAGATCTTAAAGATTGGTGCTGAAGTACAGTGGTTGGTACTAAGAAACTCTACACAGGCGGCCGCAACCAATAATGGTTATGGATATGAGTTTCACTGGTCGGACGAAATGGGTTCAGGTTCCTTTATGGAATACCACCCTGCCGCAGACAATACCAAGGCTTCAACCTTTATTACTGCTGGTATCGACCAGATGACTACATACAATAAGGCTATTGGCGGCGCAGTTGTGGTTGCCTCTGGTACTAATGCAACACAGCCTGTTTATCAGACAGGTGACACCAGTGGGGTTTCTGACGGTTCTATTGTAAGAATCCTTGGGTCAGCACAGAAGAACCTTCATGGTATGGATTTTTCCGTATCTGATTTAACTCTTAATACTGAATTTAAGATGGCTTATGCGTTGGCTACTGCACCTGGTGTTGTAAGTGGAGCTTGTACTTATAAGTTAGTAGCTGCTAACAGAGAAGTTTATGATTTCATCTTTCCTAAGAAGAGAACAATCACAAACATTTCTCAAGCTGCAAGTGCTGTAGTAACGGTATCGGTAGAGCATGGTTATTCTGTCGGAGCTTTAGTACGTATCAACGTTCCTTCATATTGTGGAATGCTTGAAATGCACGGGCTTGTTGGCACTGTAACTGCGGTCTCAGCTGGTACATTCACTCTAGATATTAATTCAACTGCATTTACTGCGTTTAAGTTCCCAGTTGCTGCAACAGCAGAGTTCATTCGTGCGGAAGCGATTCCTATCGGTGATACAACAACCCTAGGTTTTGAAGGGTCTAAGGATAATGATTCCTTCAGGGGTTTCGTTCTTGCTGCAGGGACAACTTCACCTGCTGGAAATGTTGGTGATATAATTTATTGGAGAGCCGGAACCAGTGCAAAGGTTACTGGTTAGTAATAATAAAGGGGGGTTTATCCCCCCTTTATTTTAAGGAGTTCGTGCATGGAAAAGAGTATAAATAAAGCTATTAAAAGAGCTAACGTAGTAAAACCAGTAGAAGATAAGATTAATGAAGAGTTAGTCTTACAGCGGGCTAAGTTAGAGAGACAGGTAGAAGAAGAAGCCTTGAAGCTGACTCAGTTAGAACTTGATTCTTTAAAGAGAAGAGAAGCAAAGATTAACTTAAAGAGATCGAAGGATACTAAGGTAGCTGAATACATAGCTAAGAATAACAAGATGATACGCGGCCAGTTTCTTACTTATACGATTCAGGGTCTGAAGGAAATGCAGCTTACCTATAAAATAGATGAGGGCAATGTTGTAAAGAGGCATGTCATGCATGGTGACATTTTGGAGTTACCTTTTGGATATATTAAACATCTTAATACACATGGAACAATTCAAAGAGAAGAGGGACATGGATTAGATCTTACTGACGTAGATGGTAATAAAATGAGAGTAAATGTAGAGGATAATGAACAGCGTTATTCCTTCAGAATCTTAGATGTTCTAAGTAGAGAAGAAATGCTTGAATTGGAGCCATCCACGATTGTTAGAGCTAACTTAGTATAAAGCTTTGGAGAAAGGAGCTAGTAATGCCAGATTCTGAATTATCTAAGTTGGACAGTATAAGGAAGAAGATAAGACGTCTTACCAATACTCCAAGTCCTGCACAATTACCAGATACTGATATTGACGCTTATGTAAATTCTTTTGTTTTATATGACATGCCTACTAGTGTGTCGTTGAGTAGTTTGAGGACGGTGTTAAGGTTTTACACGGAGCCTTATGTTGATGTGTATTCTACTAATACGGCTAATGCTAGCGACCCTTTATATGAATTTAAGAACAAGTATAAGATCGCGTCTAATGCGATTTATGTGTCTGGTGAGTTGAGTTATTTTACTTCATCACGCTCAGATTTTTATAATAAGTATCCTAGATCTATATGTGAAAGTTCTATAGGCACTGGTGATGGCGTTGAGACTAACTTTACTGGCACATTGAGTTCAATTCCCGTCTTATCTAATAATGTTATATGTGCGTCTATAGATTTAAATGACGAATATATGAAGGTATATGACGATGGTGAAGGTTCTTTTTCAGGTGATGGTGCTGGTGAAATTAACTATGTCACTGGAGAGTATGACATTGTATTCTCAGATGCTCCTAAGACTGGTTCCGATGTTTACATCCAGTCATATTATTATCAAGCTTCTAGGCCGGATACGGTATTATTTTATGAAGATTCTTTTTATTTGCGACCTATTCCTGATAAGTGCTATTCGGTAGAGGTAGAAGTGTTTAAGCGTCCTACTGAGTTGCTTGAATCAGCAGACTTACCCGATCTGTCTCAATGGTGGGAATACATAGCATATGGTGCGGCACGCAAGGTGCTGATTGACCGTGCTGACTTTGACGCTGCCAATGTCCTTGAGCAGGAGATGGAGAAGAAGAGGGAAGATGTTTTGTATAAGAGCATAATCCAGAACACGATTAAAGAAGGTTACGGCGTATAGCTTAAAAAAAGGGTATATAATGGCTTACAAAGATATTCCATTAGAAACGGACGAGTATCAACAATCACAAGTAGATATCAAGGAAAATTTTTCACAGATTAGTTCGCTAGTATCCCAGGACCATGAAACATTTGGGACTGGTGATGAGTTAGGCAAGCACATCCAAACAACATTTACTACACAAGCTCTTCATCCATCTACATTAGCTACTGAACTTAAAATATATTGCAAGAACAACACGGCTACTCCACCTGCTCCTGCGTTATGGATACAAAAGGCTGGAGTTGATGAAGCTGTTGCCCCTGAGGTTACGGCTGGATGGGTTGATTTCACAACGGCTACCAGGGAGGCTACTGGTTATACTAAACTTCCATCGGGAATAATGTTTAAGTGGGGTTCGGGAACGGTTGGAGATAATACTACCGCTACAGCAATCTATGATGCAACTGTTCCATTTACGCATATATATAGTGTACAGGTGTGTATACAAGGTCGGTCGGGTAATTCTGGAGCTTTTTATTATCAGAGTTTTAGTATGACACGGGTAATTGTTTATAACGCAAGTAATCAAGGCGGAAGAACCTTTCAATATTTTGTCATAGGAGATTAAGGTGTCTGAAAAGTTTTTGATTGCTCCATTTTCCAGTGGGCTTGTTAAAAACCTACCGGTATGGCAGACCCCAGAAGAAAGTTTTTACGAGTTAGAGAATGCCTATGTTCATCGTGGTGTTATTAAGAAACGATTTGGTTCTAAGTATATAGGCGCGGCAGACGATTTACTTTTAGGGCAATTAAAATCAAGGCTCAGAGTACATGTTGGCACGACTGACGGCAATGGTGATATTTCGGATACGGTTCCTGCTGGTTCCGTTTTAAAAGCTGGTCAGATGTTTTCTATAAGCGATGAGATATTTACTGTACCTGAAGTAGGTCTCCCTGTAACTATGTTGACTACTGGAGCCGCTACTACTCACACATATGATACTGATACTGGGGCCTTTGTTTTTGTTGGAGCGACAGCAGCTACCAAAGTTTACTGGTATCCATCTGAGCCGGTCATGGGACTTACTCTATACGAGGCCGGTTCTATAAATAATCATTCGGCTATAGCTTTTGATACTAGATTTGTTTATAGGTACACGTCGGCTGGATGGGGAAGGGTTGGCGCTCAGATCTATAAAGCTGATACGCTTGATTACTTTTCTAGCACTAACTTTAGTGGGGTAAAGATAGAGGACACAGCTCTCTTTGCTACTAATTTCTATAAAAATGAAGCCAATTCTGATTCTATGTATTACACACTTGATGGTATTACATGGGCTGTATTTAGGCCTAAGTTCTATACAGCTGGTGCAGCACCGGAAAACACTGTTATCACAGCCAAGATAGTTAAGCCGTTTAAGTCTAGGTTGTTACTGTTTGACACTTATGAGTATTACTTGGCAGGAACAGCATATAAGTCGTTTAAGAACAGGGTTAGGTATTCATCTGTTAATGGACCATTAAGCGCTTATGGTTGGTTAGTAGCTAAACAAACTGGTTATATAGGCGGTGGGTGGATTGACGCACCTACAGAACAAGAGATCATATCGGTTCAGTATGTTAAAGACAGGATGATAGTTTACTTTGAGAGATCGACATACGAGCTTGTTTATACTGGAAATGAGTCTTTACCGTTTATTTGGCAGAAGTTAAGCAGTGACCTTGGGGCTACGGCTACATTTGGCTCTGTTCCATTTGAGAGTGGATGTTTAGCTATAGGTTCAACGGGTGTACATTCATGCAATGGGGTAACGGTTACTCGTGCGGACAATAAGATACCAGATGAGATTTTTACATTTTTAAACATATCTGATGCTGTAAAAAGGGTGTATGGGATTAAAGATTATTTTGAGGAGTTATTTTACTGGTCTATTCCTAACCAAAAAATGAATGATGTTAGTAGTTACCCGGATACTTTATTGGTTTATAACTATGAGAACCAGTCGTGGGCTACTTTTGATGATAGCATCACCTGTTTTGGGTATTTTGAGCAGACTCTTTCTGCTACTTGGGAAGATGATTATCGAACTTGGGAAGATGATACTAATACATGGGGTTCGGGTACGAGGATAGCTAATCACAGACAGGTACTTGCTGGCAACCAACAGGGTTTTGTATTTACAATGGATCATGGCTCTAATTCTAATGCTTCGGTTTTACAGGTATCTAAGGTGGATGGTGAAACACTTACAGTTATTGACCACAATTTATCTACTAATGATTATGTACGCTTATATAATAGTGGAGTTGAAGTCCAGGATATAATATATCGGGTCTATGACACACCAACTGTTGACACGATAATATTGGAGGGCATTGACCTTGCTGCTTACGCTGGCGGTGCAACATTGGCTAGAGTTTCTAGGGTTAGTATCAAGTCTACTGCATGGAATCCTTATTCTAAGCAAGGATTTAACGTTAACCTTCACAAGATTACCTTTGCTGTAAAAAAGACCGTCTCTGGCGAGATTAGTGTTAATTATAATCCGTCGCAGTCTAATCTAGACATGATAGAATACGGTGAGCAGAGTGGTGCTTGGTTGGGTACGAATGTATTAGAAACATTCCCTTATGACTTGGTACCACTTGAAGCGTCGCAGTCTTTGTTATGGCACTCGGTTTACTTTCAGGGACAGGGTAATTCTATTCAGATTCATTTAACATGGTCTGACAAACAGATGAAGGATATAAATATAGTTGGTAGTGCGTTAGTAATAGAGGGTATTATTTTAAATACTAGCTCTGCTGGGAGTATGGGATAATGGCAAATACACCTACTAATAAGGCGTGGGATACTGACAAGGATTTTTCAACTCAGATCTCACATAACTTTAATGATCTATCGATATCGCTAGCTACAAAGGAGAGTGGTTATTATTCATCGCTTCCATCGCCTACCGGTATGACTATATTTCCCGAGGATAATAGAGGCAAGCAGCCTTTAAGAAAATATATAGATATTGGTGCGTTGCCTGCGGCTGGTACTAGTACTACGGCTCATGGATTAGTTTTCACTAAGGTTATACGTATTTATGGAGTAGCCAATAATACAACTGCTAAGATACATATGCCTATACCATATGCTAGTGCAACTGCTAATAAGATTTTAGAACTTTATGCAGATGTAACTAATATTAATATTGTTGTTGGCAAGGATATGAGTGCTTATACTGCATATGTTTGCATTGAATATTTAGAATCATAAAAAGGGTTAGGAGAAATTATGCCTTATGGTCCAATGTTGGCTATGGCTGGTTTAAGTGGCTTAGGTGGATTAATGTCCAAAGCGGGCAAGCCTAATGCTGCTCAAACAACACAATTACAAAGATTTAATCCTCAACAGCAGGGGTTGATGAATCAAGCTGGTCAGATGGGAATGCAAGGTTTACAGAACCCAACAGCGGGTTATGAACCTATGGCTGCACAGGCAAGAGAGCAGTTCATGAGTCAGACGATGCCTGGTTTAGCAGAACGCTTTGCAGGTCTCGGAGCTACTAATTCCAGTGGTTTTCAAGGTGCTATGATGGGTGCTGGTGAAAGTTTAGAAAGAGGTTTAGCTTCTGACAAGGCTCAGTATGGGTTGCAAAACCAGGATGCTATGATGAGATTGATGCAAATGGGATTAACACCGCAATATGAAAATTATCACCAACCTGAGACACCTGGTGTTATGCAACAATTTGGTAGTTCTTTGATGGGGCAAGGAATGGCAGGAGCCACACAAATGGGAGTAGGAACTTATCTTGGCAATCAACAAGCTCAACATAGATCTGATGCTATAACACAGTGGCAAGAGTATGAAAAACAAAGAGATAATCCTCGTCCTATGAGTATGTTAATGGGTTCTCATCCGATGAGTACGTTAGGGAGAATGTAATAATGGCAATAATATCAAATACACCCACGCCATCTCAGGTTATGGGTCAAAATATAACTAATCCTGTAGCACAAAGTTTACAACGTTTAACTCAAATGCAGTTACAGAACATAGAGAATCAGAAGCAACGCGGTGATATGGTGGCAGGTCTATCAGCTTTAATGCCTAAAGAGCAGGCTGAGGCTGTGTCGCATTTACCAACTCCATTACTTAATACTTTTTTGCGTTCTTCTATGCTTGGAGACAAGACTGATTCTAAGGCACCTACTAGAATGAATACATTAATGAAAATGAAAGGTAGTATTTATGGTAAGTATTTGCAGGACCCTGAAGGTGTCATGTCTGATTTAGAACAAGCTGAGGGTATGAGTGATATTGAAAAAAGAATATTAACAACCAATAAAATTGATGATGAAATTTATCAATACTTTTTAATGAATTCATTAGGACGTAACGGTCAACCTGATTCTGAAAAAGCTAGTAAATTAGCCAGAAGATTTGGCTTTGGAGGTTAATCATGGCAGACGACTTAGAGGAACAATTTAGGAAAAGAGCAAAAACTTTCTCCATAGATAAACCAGCAAGTGGTTATTCTGGTAATAAGAATGATGATCGAGGAATATTGTCTGGATTATCGAGAGGATATAAGTCTAGTTCTACTGGTATTTTAATGGGTAATAAGCCACAGGCTGCACCTGAGGATGAGACCGCGATGGAACATCTAGCTGCTTTAGCGGCTGAAACTGCCGGTGATGTGCCTGCTATGGCTGCAGGTGGAGCAATGGGCGGAGCAGGTGGACCATTGGGTTCAAGCGCCGTTGCATTTGCATTACCAGCTTTTATTAAGACTGGTGCAAGTGAACTTAATAAGTTAAGGGATAAACCTAATGATATTACTGCATCTAAAGGATTAGGGGCTTTATATAATCTTGGTAAGGAAACTGGCAAGTCAGCTACTGTTGGAGTTGTTACAGGTCTTTTTGGAAAGCTTGCTCCTGCAATATCAAAGATTCCAGGTATGGACAAGTTATCTAAGAGTAATGCTGGTAGGGCTGCAATCTCTGCTGGTTTAGAATATGCTGGTTTGACCGGTGGCAAGGCGGCTGTTGAGGGAGAGTTACCTTCTAAGCAAGAGTTGATGGATAACGCTTTGGTCCTGGGTGGCTTTAAGGCAAGTGGTGTATTAGGCGAGAAGTCTTCTAAGGCATTCAAGAAGTATACCAGTTCTGAAAGTATAACTGAGGGTATTACATCTATGGTTCCAGAAAGGTTACAGAAGAAAGCTACTGAACTGGGAGCTAAGGCATATGAAGCAATGCCAGAAAAAGCTAAAGATATATCAAAGTCTATTTTAAAATTGAGACCTAATAAGAAACAGAAAGAATACTCTGAACTTATTCGTAAGAATATTGGCGATAAAATGGCTGATATTGTTGAGAGTCAGTTTGAGATGAAAGACGCCAAGGAATTATACGAAACTGAATATGGCAAGTTCAAGCCATCAGATGGCGAGGACATGATTCATTATAGGCAGAAAAGAGGTAATCCAAATATAAAAGGTGATACGTATGAGAGTTTATCCAAGCGTATGTCACCGCATGCTAAAGAGTTTGTTAAAAATGCAGTAGGACCTCATATAGAAAAAACCTTAAAAGCATGGAACGAAAGTCTTCTTACAGAAGATATAAATCCACGTGAAGCACTTAAGGAGACATATCTTCGTGGACTTTATGAGTTTGATCCTAAGAATTTCAATGATGTATATAAGGATATGGTTTCAGAGTTCAAGACAGATAATCCAGCTTTGCTTATGAAAAGATTCTTAACTTATAGTGACGCTGCTAAGTTTGGTTTCAAGCCTAAATTCAATAATATATTTGATTTAATAGAAGCTTCTGATGCGATTAGTATTAAGACGCTTAGTAATTTAAAGTTATTGGATACTGTTAAGAAGCAGGAAGTTAAGGATAAGACTTCTTTAATTGTTAAGTATCCAGACTATAAAGAAATAAGTGAGAAGGCTACTACTAGTGGCAAGAAGACATATGAAAAAGCAGTTGCAGGTGGGTTAGAAGATTTCACCTCATCAAGGGAGAAGTCGTTAAAGAGTTTAAAGGAAAGAACATCAAAGTTAACTTCAGACAGGGAAGTTAACTCTAAAAAAGTTAGAGAAACAAGAGATGAAAAAATAACTGAATTAAAGGAAGCGTTTGTTAAGAAGAAGGGTGATATCCTTGATAAAGAGGGAACACGAAGCAAGTTAAAAGAGATCAAGGAATCAAAGGAATCAAAAAGAAAAGAGATAAGAGAGTCTAGGGATAAAAAATTAGATTCATTGAAGAAGGATTTTACAAGTAAAAAGCGTCACACCCAAAAAGAGAAAGATACTTATTGGAAAGAGGTAAGACGTATCAAGCAGGCTGCATTAAAAGATATTAAAACATCTATTGATAAGATAGAAAAGACTAAGCCTGATACAAGCAAGAGACCGTTAAATATAGAAAAGGAACGTAATCTTTTAGCTGTAGAGACCAGGAGTCTTAAGGACGCGGCAAATAAGCAATTAAATGCGATATATAACGAAGCAAGAAAGAAAACATATTCTGATATTAATGTTACTAAGTCTGGATTATCTAAACAATATAAAGATATTTTCAATGACGCTCGTAAAGATCAAGGTAGTACGTTTAAGAAAGAGAAGGCTTTAGCTTACGATAAAGAAATGACTAAGTATTATAATGCTAAAGAAGCTGGCTTTGTTAAGTTTGAGGACCCCTTTTTAAAGGTAAATGAGAGACCGGCCTTTGTTCATCCGGACTTAGCTGATTCTTTAAGAAGCGTATTTAATAAGGACGCGTATGAGGAACCTAGTGCTTTATGGAAAGCTCTAAGATCAGCAAAGCAGACAATACAAGGTTTTAGGGTTAAGGGTTCTTTATTCCATTATGTACCATTAACAGAAAGTCTTATTGGTTCACTAGGTATAAAAGGCTTCAGATTTAAGAAGATAGCAATAGAGGGTAGATCTTTACGTAATAATAAAGAGTTTGCTGTAGATGCCGCACGTCATGGTTTAAACCTAGGAAAGACTGAACCAGGTTCATATGAACAGAGTAATAAGCTTTTTGATTACGTAGCAAGCAAGCTACCAACCAAGAGCGTGAAAGGCATGGATAAAGCTGCTAGGGCTTTCAGGAAGGGCCTAAATTATATTTTTGACGAGTATCATCCTAATATTAAAGCAGTTACATACAAGGATTTTGTTGACAAGGAAATTAGTAGGAAGTCTGAGACTGGGAGAGCGTATACTGAAAAAGAAACTGGAACAGTTAAAAGAGAAATGGCTGATCTTGTTAATAATATTTATGGTGGTCAAGTATGGGAAAATATCCGTCTTTTAAATGATAGGAACAATTTAGAATGGACCAAGATGGCCATAGGGTACCCGGACTGGTGCTCAGATAGTAAAACCCGCTGTATGACAAAGGATGGGTGGAAATATTATCATGAAATATCCATTGGGGATGAAATTCTTGCATTTGATCCAAAAACAAAGACTACTCGGTGGAACAAGCTTAATGACATGTATGTTAACGACAATTATGATGGCGACATGATTAAGATTAAAAACTATAATCGGGCCATTATGGTGACTCCTTACCATACTTGTTATGTAGAACATAGTAATAGCAGAAAGAATTTAATACTTGAAGCTAATGAGTTAAATTCTCGTCATCTTATTCCAAGGAGTGCACCTTTTGAACTGTCAAAAGACAAAATAATAAGTGATTATCTTGTTAAAATAGCTGGATGGCTTGTTACCGACGGTCATATAATTAAAAGAAAGCGTAAAAAAAAGGATGGTTCATTTAGTCATAGTTATGTAGGTAAAATTACGCAGGCAAAGCCATACACTGTTAAGATACTTAAAGATATGGAATTATCTTATTATAAAGATGAGAAGAATTATGATCACGGAAAGTTTAAATCTAATTATTCTAAGTATGTATTTCATGTTCCTTTGGGTGATATATTAGAACTAAAAGAATGTGGTTTAAATATTGAAGATAAAGAGCTTTCTTGGGGTTTTCTTAGTAAGTTGTCTAAGCGACAGTTAGAACTTTTATATGACACAATGATGCTTGCTGATGGTACTGGTCAGAATAGATTTTGTGGTACTGAACGAGCAGTGTTTTTTATGACATTAATTCAAACAATGCTTGGTAGTCCAACTACTTTTTATCAACAAGAAAATAATTGCTGGAGAACAAGGATTTTAAAACATAAGGCAATATCTTGTGTTGGTAAAAAAGTAGTTAATTATAAGGGTTCAATTTGGTGTCCGTCCGTTGATACAGGCTTTTGGGTTGCCGAGCGTGAAGGGCTTATATTTATAACTGGTAACACGATATCAACTGCTAGACAAGCTGCGGATGCTTTTGGTGTTGGTACAAAAGGCAGGATATCTAGGGAGTATTGGATGAGATATATGGTATCGCAATTTGCATACCATGGTTTAATGAAATTCGCCCTTGGAGGTCTAACGCAGACTGATCCAAAGAAATCAGTTAAGGGTGTTAGGTTCGATCCTAATAAAGCTGTGGCTGCAATCGTTGATCCAGATCCAGCGAAGTGGCTTTCGTTTCCTCTTCCTGATATAGATGTGAAGATAGCTGGTTTTACATTTAATCCTGGTAGGGATTCTGAAGGTAGAAAGTTATATGCCCATGGTGCAAAGCAGATGTTAGAAGTAGGTGGATATTTCACTGATTCAGTAAGTACGTTGTTTGGTAAGTCAAACGTATTAATACAGATGTATTGGAAGCAGTTATTTGGTAAAGATCCATCTGGCTTTGTCATAAGGGGCAAATATAAATATGGGGACAGGTTGCCTTGGGATGCTACAGAACCTCGAACAGCAGGAAGACTTGTATCAAGATCTAAGGAACTAGTCTCTGATGTTTTACCATTTGCTGTAGGTACAGTCCAAAGTCATGGAGTAGCTCCATTTGTTGCAACTGCAGGAGGTGCAGTACCAATAAGTAAAGGAATGACGCCACATAAAGCGACGCCTCATATAGAAAAAGCACTTAAAAATAAAGACATGAAAGCTCTTAGTAGAGTTAAAAGAGCATTAAGAGAAAACAATTATAAAACTACTGAAATAAATAGGAAAATTAATACAATTAAGAACGAGATAAAACGTGAAAAGCGAAATAAATAGTTATTTAAGCTTTACGTGTCCAGTTCTTCTAAGCTCTTCTATTATTAATCCCAAGATGAACATCTTGATGGACATACCGCTAGAAACAGCTGCCATCTTTAAACAGGTGTGCAGCTCTTCTGGTACTTCAAAATTTACTCTTTTATCTTTCTTCTTTTTATTATTCATATTTTTACCTTAGTAAATTACATCAAATGATGCAAATAGTATTTAAAAGTGTTGCTTTTTTATTGTAAGTAATGCTTATATATATTGGTTGTTATATTTTAAGGTTATAAAAAGGAGTTACTATGGCAAGAATTAGTAATGCTGTCGGAACAAAGACGATTAAATTAAGTGTCTTTCCAAGACCTGTTATCAGGAAAAGGAAACCTCTTACTACTGATATGAGTTATCCTGATGGTCAAACTTGGATTTATCAAGAGGGTGCAGGGCTTGATGACGTTTATATTCTTTCTTCAAAGAGAAGTGGATCTGCTTCATGGTTAAACATGGGTGGTGGAAGCGGATCATTTGCATCGCTTACCGTTACTGGAGCTGCAACCGTGGGCACTGCATTAACGCTTACTGCTGGAAGTTTAACTTTAGGTGCATTAACTGCGGGTACAGTTAGAACTAGTGCGGCTGGCGTGGTTAGCACCTTAGCTGATGGTGCAATTGGTACAGTTTTGATTGGTACAACGGCTGGCGGAGTTCCTGTATGGAGTACATTGACGGCTGGAGCTGGTATTGTGATTGATTCAACAGTTAGTGGAGCTATTACTATTACTAACCCAGGAGCAACGGGAACGACAATTGGAACTGACGTAGCTGGACCCGTATCACCTGACGGAGCGGGCTTAACTACTTTTGAGGGTTATGACGCTAATATTACTACCGATGGTGGTACAGCAAACACAGTTAAAATTAGACTTGCTGATGACATTGTTTCGGTAGGGACGATTACAGCATCAACTGGTTTTGAAGTCTCTGCAGGTTCATGTGAGATCATTTCTAATGTAAACGCAGCTGGTTCCATTACTTTACATGCTGATGGTGGAACTGCAGAATCTATCTGGCTTCATTCCGATCAAGGTACTGGTACAGACTCGATTATATTGAGTTCTGATGTTGGTGGTGTTTCTATTACTTCAGGGTTTGCCGGAGCTGATTCATTAACTTTTGATGCTAGTCATGCAGATGGTGGAATGGATTTTGATTGTGGAACCGCTGGTTATAATATGACTGCTATTAATGGACCTTTTTCAGTATTTACTGGCTCAGGTGCTATGTTTCTTGGCACTGATGCTGCTGCAAAAAACATAGCATTAGGAAATGGGACGGGGGCTACTAGTTTGACATTGGCTTCTGGAACTGGAGACTTGGTTGCTACATCAACGGATGCAATTACTATTACTGCTACTGGTATAGCTGCATTTGAGTCTTCTGCGGGAATTATAAATATTGGTGCTACTGCAGTTGATCAAAATATCAATTTAGGTACTGCTGGTGAACGAACAATCACCGCAGGAAATTCCACTGGAGCAACAGCTTTAGTATTTGATTGTGGAACCGGTGAAGCTTCATTTGCAACTAATGCCACTGCTCACGTAACAACAGTTGGTTCAACCAATACAACTTGTACGACAACGGTTCAATCTGGAACAAATCCAATGACCTTTACCGCAGGAGGTACATTTGATGTTAACGCAGTTGGTAACATTACAGTTGAGTCTTCTGCGGGAACTATAAATATTGGTGCTACTGCAGTTGATCAAAATATGAATTTTGGTACAGGAGGTGCCGCAAGAACTATTATTGCTGGTAATGTTACTGGAGGAACTTCAATTGTACTTAATGTAGGAACAGGAAATTTAGATCTTGGTGTTTCTGCTACTTCTCATACAACTAGAGTGGGTTCAACGAGTGGAACTAGTAATCTTGTTCTTCAAGCAGGAACTGGATCATGCCTAGGAACATTTGGTGGAATCTTAGATATTAATGTAGCTGGTGATATTACAATGGATTCATCGGGTGGCACTATGTCATTTGGTAATGAAGCTGTAGCACAAGCTATGAATTTTGGAACAGGAGCTGCTGCAAGGGCGATTATAATTGGTAACGCTACTGATGCAACAAGTGTTGTTGTTAACGCCGGA
>Ga0207997_1000465_pt1 | contig 20823 bp, 33 predicted proteins | sample AntAceMetag02UKN_FD_184777 | JGI IMG/M metagenome (GOLD analysis project Ga0207997, IMG submission 184777) | Saline lake microbial communities from Ace Lake, Antarctica - Antarctic Ace Lake Metagenome 02UKN (SPAdes) (version 2) | ecosystem: Environmental > Aquatic > Non-marine Saline and... | reverse complement strand
AATAAGAAAAAAGGAGGGTTTTATCATGGGAAACAATGATAAGGTACAGGAAGTTAGAGGAGCCGGAATGACAGCGAAAAATAATGGTGCGGGTGCAAAGCCGAATCTTCTTGAAGAACCTAGTCCAATGCTTAAAGCATTTAAGACCAAAGTTGAAAAGAAAGGGAAAGCCATAAAAAGTTTGCAGGAACTTCAAAAAGGGAAAAGTTATAAATTAAGCAATTTTAAACTAGACAGCCTAAAAGCAATTATTGTCCCTGTTAATGGAATTAGACTTGAAGATTTCCAAACAGCTCTAAATGCTGTTTTGGCTACAGCAAGATTTAATCCAAGTGCTGAAAGTTTCAATACTTTATTAAGGAATGTTTTAGGTACTTATATTTCATTTATTCCGGATGTTAAAGAAGGAGTAATTATAGAGGAGGAGAGTTAAAATGGCAGAATTATTTGAGAGTGTAAACTTAGCTCAAAAAATAGAAAGGGCAAAGGTTGATGTAGAAAAGAAAGCTATTATAAAAGCACAAGAAGTTGCAGATGCTCAGACACAACAAGCAAACTTTCTTATTTATTTAAAGGAGCAGGACTTTAGAATTCAACACAGCAAAAATAATTTATTCAATAATTATTTTTTAAATGACAACAAGATAAAATTAAAATTGGTTGTTGATTTAGACACTTGGATTGTTGAGAGTACAATTGTGAACATGGAAGACCATAAAGTAAAACCAATAATCGTTGAGTATGACATTGTTGTTTTCAGAAACGACCTTGGGGCTCTGAAAGAACAGTTAGAAGCGATTTTAATTGATATTCAAAAAGATAATAGTTTTGATGTACTGAAAGAAGTTGCGATTGAGAAAGAAATTGTAAAATAAAATTAACAACGGAAGGTAGGGCATCACTATGGAAGTAATCAAAAAGAGGTTAGACACTAACGAAGGAACTTTAAAAACACATAGTGGAAAATTAGAAGAGCATGAAGAAAAGATTGTAAATTTAGAAAAATCAGATATTTTTATCAAAGGAGAATTTAAAATGATGTGTGGAAAACTTGGAAGTTTAACAAAAGCGGTATGGTTTTTAGGCACAGCAATCTTTACAACTTTACTCTATTTTTTATGTGATTCTTTCGTAAAAGGAGGATAATGATGAAAATAGCAATTGATGCAGGGCATGGATTAGGTACAGCCGGAAAAAGGACTTTTGTGTTCGAAGGTTCCTTCATGCACGAACATGAGTTTAACAGAGAAGTTGCAAACTATCTTGCACAAGAACTAAGCAAACATCAAGTAATATTTACACATTGGACTTACGGAGATTTAGACCGTTCTCTTTTTGATAGATGTAAAATTGCAAATGATTTTAACGCAGATTTGTTTGTTTCGATTCATGCAAATGCGGCGAAGTGTGAAACATGGCACGAAGCAAACGGAGTTGAAACGTATTATTATTCAAATTCAATTGAAGGGAAAAAACTTGCTTCCTGTATTCAAGAAAACGTTGTCAATGAATTAGAAAGAAACGATAGGGGAATCCATCCTAAAAGGTATTACGTTTTACAGCATACAAATATGCCGGCAGTTTTAGTTGAGTGTGGTTTTATGACCAATAAGGCAGAATCAAGATTACTCATATATAATAATTTTAGGAGAGCTATGGCGATTTGCATTTCAAGAGCAATAAACGAATATATAAAACCTAAGAAATGGACGTATTCAAAAAAGGGGAAAATTGATATTATAGAACTTGACCCAAATATATTACAAACAATGCTAACGAAAAAAACTAATAGACTGTTAGCGAATACGAACTTTGTAACTGGAATGTTTACATGCGGTGGAAAAGTTTGTGACACCCTTATTCAAGATGGGAAATATTTGGCTAGAAAAGTATGGTGGACTAAAGCTAAAGGTACTTTCATCATATATAATGATGGCTCTGTAGAGATTAAAACGGTAAGAAAGATAAAAGATATTAGTAACATCAAGATAGCTTTTCAGGGTTTTAATCTAAACTATGAAGCGAATGGAAGTAATTGTTTATACAATAGTGTTTTAGCTGAGGGCTTTTTAGCTGACGTTATGAGGTGGTGTCAGAGGTCTGGAGTTGGGTTTAATCCGGTATTAAACAAAGTAATAATAATAAGTGCTGAAACAACTGGGGCAGGAATGAGGCTTATAATGAGAGATGCAGGGTGCATTGATGATAATGGTGACACTATTGCTATTTGCGAAGATAGTGGAGCTCAATTTGGGTTAGCAGTAAACGGAGAATTAAAATATGGGAATGCTGATGTTAGACAATATCACATTCTAAGTTGGGAGGATTGATTAAAATGGCAAAAGGAGTTCCAAGAAAAGACGGAAGTGGTGGAGGAAAAAGGTTAAATCAAGGTAGAGGCGGTTGTGCTACAACTAAAAAAGTAGGACAAGGAAAAGGGAAATAAGAATTGAAACAATATAAAGAAAGGTGGTTTGAAACATGGATTTTGAAGGTTTTGTAAAGTTTGATTTTCTAATAAGTTACGTTGGTATGATTACAGTTGTTATGCTTTTAACTAACTTTACTAAGAATATCTTTGATAAGATATGCTACAATTCAACGAAGTACGTTGCATATGGGTTTAGTTTTGGATTATGTACTCTAGCGGCATTATATCTAGGAACATGGACTGGGGCAGGAGATATTGTCCAGACGATTGTAGTATGGCTTGTAAATTCAGTTATAGTCTGGTTTGCGGCAATAAAAGCATATGATGCTATACCTAAAAAATAAATAACATTGATAACAAAGTTTATTTAGGAGGATAAGCAACTGACCCTTGGCTATTCTTCTTAATAATATGAAAGGCTTGGCTTTACGCTAAGCCTTTTTTTATTGTCTGTTTTAAATAAAATAAATAAATAAAAAGGATTGTACCAAAAGACTTGTTTTTTGGTACAATATATGTTATGCTATAGATAGAGATTAAGGAAATTAAGGAGGAAGACAAAATGAATGAAGATAAAAAATGCAAGGTATGTGGAGAAAATGTTGAAGAATTCTTGTATTATATACTTGTATCAGAAGATGGCGAACAAGTAATCATTTGCGATTATTGTTATCAGGAAATGTCAATAGTCAAAAAAGTAAATGAAAAATGGATAGAATATATTATTTTAAATAACAAGAAATTCTATATGAATAAATAAAAATTGAGGTAATGAAAATGTATGAATTAAACAAAAAAATTAAATTGGCAACAGCCTTATGTTTGGAAACAGGAGCAGGAATAAGAATCTTTTTAGATTTAAAGAACAATTCTTATATGAGAGGAGAATGGATATCATGGGAAGAAGATGAAAGTTATAAAGTTATCGTTGTTAGATTTTACCAGAGAGGTATATACGGATTTTCAATCCGGATTGATGAAACAAAAACTAAAAAATAAATGAAAGGTGGAACGCAAAATGAAATTAATGACAAAGGCAATTGAGGAAAAGTTATTGAAAAACCCTTTTAATTCCCAAGATGGAAAAGGGAAAGAAGCAAATGTAATAGTAAAATATTTCAATCCTACTGGAGCAGGAACTTGGCTAATTACAGAAGGGGAGAAACAGAAAAACGGAACTTGGATATTATTTGGATATTGTCATATCTTTGAATGGGAATGGGGTTCAGTAAGTTTAAAAGAATTAGAAGAGTTGAAATTACCTTATGGGTTAAGAATTGAAAGAGATTTACATCTGGGAAAATCAACAGTAAAAGATTGTATTTGAACAATAAATTGATTTAAGCATAACAGGAAATGAATGGAGTTAAAAAGTTAAAAAATTAATACATGGCAAAACAAATAAAATTGAAAGGAAAATTGATTATGACACACTTAAAATTAACAATAAATATGGGAAATTCGGCATTCCAAGATGGAAACAAAAGGAGAGAAACGGTAAGAATCTTAAAGAAACTTACAGAGGATATTGGAACCTACAAAAATCCAGAAATTCTTTTAGACATTAATGGGAATAGGGTCGGGAGCGTTGAGTATGGAGCGGAGGAACAAGCATGAAAGAATTATTAAAAATAGCTTTAGACTTTACAGAAGGAATGAAGGATAGTAACGCAGTTGATACAATAGCTTTTGCGTGTTTGATAGCAGTCAGTATGGCAGTCCTCATTATTTTTATGGGAGGCATAATAGGCATAGTTAAAAGAATTATAATGAAAATCAGGAAGGAAACAAAATGATGAAAAAACAAAACAGAGTAAGTGTCGTAGATGGAAAAACAAAGCTTGTAATAGCAAGAGTTAGATATAATCAGGACTTGGATTTTTGGGATGGCAGGAGTTTTTCTTGTGGAGAGGCAGGGAAACATAAAGGATTGACCAAGTTGCAAGATGGTCGGTATGTCTTGATAAGAGGAAGTCAGCTAGAGGGAGAAACACATTCTGCTCATATTATTTCAAAAAAAGAAGCTTTAAAAGAGATTATAAAGTCAAACGATTTAAGACTATTGAAATTTAAAAAATTTATAGAGTTGAACAAAATGTATGAAAAACAGCTTAAAAAAGAAAAAGCCTCAATCCAAACAGAAGAAGATGTTTGATAAAAAAGACCTTCATAGGTCTTTTTTTTTGCTCTTTATTATAGGAAGGAACTCAAACAAAACTTTTTAAAAATAAATAAAAAAACTTTTAAAAAAGACTTGTATAATTAATTATAGTGTGCTATAATTAAGACAAGTTAAGATAAGAATACAAAAACAAATAAAAACAAATAAAAAAAATGAACCTTGAAAAATAAATATTGAGATTGTGAGTATAAGGAAACACATGCCAAGAGCCTAACGATGTCGGAGGAGTTATCAGGGAACAGGGATAAAGTCCAAGAACTGATGAGGACAGATGAACCAGTAGGGGAGCGTGGAGGAAACGAAAAGAAAGCAATAGGTCGAATAGTCGAAAACAGGAGAGTGGTAAATCTCCTGTTCTATCAGGAATGACCGCCTGATACTGAAGATGACAGGTCGAAGGGGAAATATTATGTTTGATATGAAAAATCAAAGACTTGGAGTAGAAGTTGAAATGACAGGGATAAGCAGACGTAATGCCGCTAGAATAATTAAAGAAGTTATTGATGGAAGCTTAATCGATATAGGCGATAGTTACGATACTTATAAAATCACAGATACATACCACAGAACATGGAAGATTGTTTTAGATGGGTCTATAGAAACAGAAGGAAGAAACGGAGAAGCTGTAGAATTGGTATCACCAATTCTTACATATGATAAATGCAAAACTTTAACAAAAATAATAGTAGCTTTAAAAGAAGCCGGAGCGGTAGTAAATAATTCTTGTGGAATTCATGTTCATGTAGATGCCGCAAATCATAATGTAAAATCTCTTAAAAATTTATTAAAAATGTTTTCTAAGAGAGAGTCCTTAATGACAAGCTTTCTTGAAATAGATGCAGATAGAGTTGATGGCTTTTGTCGCTTCGTAGATAACCATATTATTGAAAACTTAGACAGAGTTAAAGATATGAACGGACTTGCTAATCTTTGGTATCATGATTGCAATAACGTAGAATATGAACAAAGAAGACATTATTCTAGTACAAGATATTATATGCTAAATCTTCATAATGTTTGGTTTAGAGGAACAGTTGAGTTTAGGATGTTCAATAGCACTCTTGAAATTGAAAAAATAATGAGTTATATCCAATTTGTTTTAGCCATGTCTGCAAGAGCAATAAACTTAAAAGATGTAAAAAAAGCAAAATATAACTTCAAAACTGAAAAAGAAATATTATCAACATGGCTTTCAGGCTTAGGACTTAAAGGAGCAGAATTCAAAGTTTGTAGAAAGTTATTTCTTGCAAGCGTAACAGCATAGATAGAAGTAGATTAAGGCTTGCGAAACGTCATTGATTGCAAGCCTTAAAGAAAAGGAAGGGAAGATAAATATGTGTGAATTATTAGGATTTTCTGGAAAACAGGAATACAAAGTAGAAAAGTTATTGCTTGATTTTTACGAACATGCTTTAACCAATAATCAAAAGGACGGTTGGGGACTAGCAAGTTATAAAGCAGGGAAAAAAAAGCCTTTTCTTGTAAAAGGGGCAACATCGGCTCATAAGTCAAAACATCTTTACAAATTATTAGAAAAAGGGGTTGTATCACATTTAACGATAGGGCATTTGAGATTTGCATCTAAAGGAGCCCCAAAAATGGAAAACACGCATCCATTTATACAGAAAGTTAAATCTAGGAATTGGGTGCTTGCTCATAACGGAACACTTTTTAGTAAGTTTTATAATGGTGCAAGAAAACCAACAGGTTCTACTGATAGTGAAAAGATATTATGTAGAATATCAGATGGGATTGAAAGGAACCTAGAGGGAAGCCTTTATAAGAATATTGAAAGCTCTATAGAAGATTTAGAAGGACTAGGAACTATGAACCTATTATTTACAGAAGGAGAAAGATTATTTGTATATTGCAATAAGGAAAATGCTTTATATATTAATAATAAATATAAGGGATGCGTTATAATAATGACAAAACCCTTAGAACCGATTTGTGATTGGGAACCAGTAAAAATGAATAAATTGCTTGTCTACAAAGATGGAAAGAAAATACATGAAGGGAGAAAATCATATGTTACAGAAAGATGGAATTGGGAAAAATATGGGGCATGGGAAGAAAACAAACTTGCGGAATTACACGATTCGCCTGAATGGCGAACATATCTCGGGAACTGGAATTCAACTACTGGAAAAGTTACAAAGAGAAGCATGGTTTGTCAGAGTCCAAACTAAAACAATCCATGATTATATTGATTGGCTGATTAAGTCAATCAAAAGGACAAAAGGGCTCACAATAAATATAGAAGGGAGTTCATTGGTAGAAAAAGCTGATTTATTAATTGAACAATTAATAAAGAAAAAGATTTTAGAAAAAGGATAATACTTCTTCCAAAATCTTTTTGAAACTAAAAATCAATAATAGATAGTAAATAAAAGGAGGAAATAACATGTTTTTATTCACATACGGAAGTCTTATGAAAGACTTGGGAAACCATTATTTAATAAAAGGAAAAGGGAAGTTTATAGGAAATGGCGTTGGCAAAGGGAAACTGTATGATTTAGGGAATTTCCCTGCTATCGTAAAAGATTGTGCTACCATAAAAGGTGAGATTTACGAAATTGATGATACACTTTTAAGAAAGTTAGATATGCTCGAAGGATATAGCGGCAAGGATGATGAAATGAACCTTTATACTAGAGAAGAAGTTGAGATTGCTATAAAATCAAGAGGCTTTAAAAGCAAAAAGATAATAAAAGCTTATTGTTATTTTTTCAATAGAATAGCCTCTCTCAAAAAGGAACAGGTTGTACCATCCGGGGATTGGAAAAACCATATTCTAACTAGAGGGAAATATTTTTGGGAGAAAAATTGTGAGGTTTTATAAATGGTTTGACAATAGCAATTACTAAATGCTATAATTAAGGAGGGATAAGAAGGGAGTGGGTACAATGGAAAGAAGAGTAGGCAGACCAACGAAAGGGAATAATAGAAGAACTGGAGTAATGATATATGTTGACCTTGAAATTTTAGAAAAGGTTGATAAAATAGTTGCACACTTAAAAATAGAAAACGACAAAGCAACAAGTCGTTCTGAATTATACCATCAAGCTATGAGTAAATGGCTAGCCGGATAAATGAATTTAATCCATCCAAGTTAATAACTTAAAATCCCTTTAAAATTATTTTAATATCTAAAAAAACACGATAGTCAATTTAAAGCACATCAAAAAAAATAACTTATCAAATAAATAAGGAGTGGTTCTATGAGTACGCTAACCTTTAAACAAGTTAAAGAACGGATTGAAGTTGATAGTCTAGGGAAAGCAGACTATATAACACCAATAAATAATCTTTGCATGGATAATGATGGGAAGATTATATTTAAGGACCTTTTGAAAATAAAAGGTTCTACCCCAATAGATATTTCGCTTAGGCCTACAGATTGGGCAAACGGACAGATTTTCAGCAAACTTAAAATGCCAACAAGATATTTTAAAAAGTTATCGATAGCATCTCCGGAATTGACAGCTCAACACTTTAATTACTGGGCAGAAAAGGAAGGAAATTATCCAGTAATGTTAAGAACAAAAATAAATGGAGATAGTGGAGTTATAAGAGGGTTCGTTTCAGAAAAGTTTTCAAGACTAGATAATAATACAATGATTGATAGCCTTGAAGAAATACTGAAGAAGAAGAAAGGTTCTTATAGGATACAAGATTTTTTCATGGATGAAAAAAGAGTTCATCTGAGATTAGTTTGTTTTGATGGAACAAAGACATTTACTCTTGCCGGAATGACAGCGAGTGGTGAAGAAGATTACTTACAAGTAGGATTAGATATTGTAAACTCAGAAGTTGGAGCAAGTTCTCTAAACATAGTACCAGTAGTTTTTAGACTTGTTTGCAGTAACGGATTGAGAAGATGGTCAGCAGATGGAGATGTTTTCAATCAAAGACATATATATTTAAAAGAAAATGAGTTCCAAGATAAAATGGAAATTGCAATGGCTGATGGGATAAAAATAGGTCAAGGTTTATTAAAGCAACATATAGCATTGAAAAGTATCGAAGTTGAAAATCCGCTTGATGTAATAGGTGAGATTACTAAAGCAGGCGAATTTAGCAAAGAATTTCATAGAGCAATGGTATATGAATTTGAATATGATAATACAGCATATGGAATTGTTAATGCAGTTACAGCGGCGGCTAAAAGATTACCAGATGAAAGAAGGTTAGAAGCAGAGAAGTATGCAGGAAAGCTTGTATCTTTGCCGCTAAGCGGTTGGGAAGCCTTTGAGGGTAGTATACCTGTGTAAAACAATAAATAGAAGGGAGGCTTAAAAATGCAAACAGCAATTGCAAAATTTGAAAACAATTATATAAGATTAAGATGTGATTACCGCTACAAAGATTTAGCAAAAAATATGGTTGGTAGAGCGTGGAACCCAACTTTAAAATGTTGGGATATACCAGTAAGTCTTGAAGTATACGAGCAACTAAAACTATTCCCAAATATCCAGATTGATAAAAGAATAGAAAAGGCGGTAAAAGAACTTACAAATAATCTTAAATATGTAGAAGAAATGAAGGAAGAAATGAAGGAAGAAACAAATGCAAAGCCAATTGTTCCAATGCCAATTAAAACAAAACCATATAACCATCAAATTTTAGGTTTTAACATAGGAATGAAACTAAAAAATACTGGTTTATTCATGGAACAGGGTTGTGGGAAAACTCTAACAGCAATTGCGATAATTGGAGCAAAATTTTTGAATGGAGAAATGGAAAGGGCTTTAATTGTGGCGCCATGTTCTGTATTACCGGTATGGAAAGCACAGATTGAGGAACATGCAGATTTTTCATATGAAATAAAAATAATTGAAGGTGACACAAGGAAACGTATAAAAATATTCAAAGAGTGGGAACGCAACCCAGAGAAATTGCAGATTGCAATTATAAATTATGAAGCGGTTTGGTTGTTGATACCTCATATCAAAGAAGGGAAGCGGTGTAAATGGGATATTAATACTTCAGTATATTATGCTACTTGGCGGCCAGACATTATTGTTTGTGATGAAAGCCAGAGGATAAAAAATGCAAGGTCTTATCAAGCGAGAGGATTACATAGACTTGCAGATATTTGTAAGTACAGAATGATACTTACAGGAACGCCAGTCACTCAAAATATACTTGACTTATTCTCTCAATACAGATTTTTAAATTCTACAATTTTCGGGAAAAGCTTTGTGCAATTTAGAAATAAATATGCAATAATGGGAGGTTACGGAGGCTATGAATTAAAAGGAATCAACAAAGAAATGTTACAAGAACTTATTTTAAAAGCTCATAGTATAGCTTATAGAATAACAAAAAAAGAAGCCCTTGACCTTCCTGAAACAATAGACCAAGTATTATATTGTTATCTTGAAAAAGATGCGACAATAAAATATAAAGAATTAAAGGAACAAAGTTTCACAGAATTAAATGATATAAAAATAACAGCAACAAATGTTCTGACAAAATTATTAAGGCTATCACAATTCACAGGTGGTTTTATGAAAAATAAAGAAGACAAAACAATCTGTGTAAGTAATTCTAAGATGAAATTACTCGAAGAAACCCTTGAAGATTTGCTTGGAGCAGGAAAAAAAGTAGTCATTTTTGCAAGGTTTATTCCAGAGATAAAAACTATTAAAAATATGCTAGAGAAAAAGGGAATTGAATATTCATGGATAGCAGGAGAAGTGAAAAACAGGGGAGAGCAAGTCGATAAATTCATGGAAGAAGAAAATTGTAAAGTTTTCATAGCACAGATTCAAACCGCAGGACTAGGCATAACGCTTACAGCGGCTGATACCGCAATCTTCTATAGTGTTTCATACAGCTATGGCGATTATGACCAAGCAAAGGCAAGAATACACAGGATAGGACAGACTAAGAAATGTACTTATATTCATCTTGTTGCAAGAGCAACCAATGACAAAAAGATAATTAATGTATTACAAGCAAAAAAAGATGTTGCAGATATGGTTGTAGATAATTGGAGAGATTATTTCAGTTGAGCCAAAAGAGATAATAGTGCCAAAGCACATAAGTGAGCCATCCCAAAAGAGAGTACCAAATTAATAGGTGAACCAACTAGTTAGAGAGTGCCAAGATAGATGAGTGAACCAGCTATCTAGAGAGTGCCAAGATAAATGAGTGAACCATAAGTCAAGAGAGTACCAATATAGGAGAGTGAACCATCTTATGCGATAGTATCAGGCGGAATGAGTGAGCCAATTTGTATGAGAGTATCAGGCAAAGGAAGCGAACCATACCTACAAGAGTACCAATCTATGGAGTGAGCCAATTCTTCAGAGAGTATCAAAGCTCGAGAGCGAATCTAAGAACAGGAGAGTACCATATAACTTGAATGCCAAAAAGAAATGGAGGTGAACATAAATGAAGTTATATATTGTTTATGAGGGAGCATTTGATATAGATAAGCCGAGGACAGAACAAGCAGAACCTTACATTAGGTTATTAACAAATCAGAAAGACGAAGCAAAGAAAGAGTTAGAAAAAATCTTGAAAGTATGTAAAAGCAGAGTTAACACAGAAGAAGTAACTATTTATTCAAATACAAACGAAGTTGAGTTTGAAGATGGATATACCTTTTTTAGGGCAGGAATTATTATAAAAGAAGTTTATGTCAATCTTGCAAGAGCAAACTAAAAATAAAAAAAAATAGAGGGGGTAACACAGATGGAGATTGAAATTATCAATAATCTAATAAAAGATTTAAGAAAGGCACAAACAGTTCTAAGTGCGAATGAAGCAAGGTATTTTGTAGACTTGTATTACCAAATGCAGGAGTTCAGAAAGACAATGGCAAGCCAAATTAGAAGTATTGAAAACCCAGTTTTTTTCAATGAGGAAGGGAAGAAAAGAGAAGCAACAGAGAAGGAACTAGCTGATTATGTTCCAGAACCTCATGCCAATATGATAGTTATGGCAGATATTGTTACAACACTTGAAACAAGGATAAAGGTTATGCTTGATGTATATTCAAATAGTTCAGAAGTAGGAGTATGGTGTAAGTCGGTATGTGGAATAGGTCCTGTAATTGCGGCAGGATTACTTGCTCATATTGATATTACAAAAGCACCAACAGCAGGACATATATGGAGCTATGCAGGATTGAGTCCTAATCAGAAATGGGAAAAAGGACAAAAAAGACCTTGGAATGCAAAACTTAAAGTTCTCTGTTGGAAAATTGGTCAATCTTTTGTGAAGGTATCAAACAACCCTAATGATGTTTATGGAAAACTTTATAAACAGCGAAAAGAATATGAACAAACGAAAAACGAAAAATTAGAGTATAAAAGCCAAGCAGAACATGTCCTTGAATCTAAAAGAATAGGAAAAACAACTGAAGCCTATAAATGGTATTCAAAAGGAATGTTGCCACCAGCTCATATCCAGCAAAGAGTTGAGAGATACGCAACAAAGATATTTCTAAGCCATTTACAGGAATATTGGTATGAAAATCATTATGGAGTAAAACCGCCTGCACCATATCCAATTGCGATATTAGGGCATGCCCATAAAATTTAACCACAAAAGAAGATAGTAACATTACAGCTGAGTGAGCCATAGGCTAGGAGTGAGCCATATACCATGAGCGAGCCATTTTTCTTGAGAGCACCACATATAAAGAGTGAGCCAGAAATGTAGAGAGTACCACCTTATAGGAGCGAATAATAAAGAAAGGAGGATAAAAATCATGGAAAATGCTAAAAATTTCTATTCCGAAGATGGAAAAAGAGAACCGGAGGAGGGGAGAGAAGACACTATCCCTAAAATTATTTCTGATATCAAAGAAATAACACAAGAATGTTTGATAATCTCAGAACAAATAAAAGGAGCGATAATCGGAGTTCAGAAGGAAAAAGGAAATAAAGAACCTTCTTGTGAGACGGAAAGACCATGTTTCCTTTCAGACCTTATATCTACAAGAAAAGAAATAGTCAAGCAGAGAAGTGAACTTAGTTACATTAGAATGTTATTAAGTTGAACAAATAAAATAAAATTGGAGGAGAGTCAGAATGTCAGATACAATACAGGAATTAATAGAAGAAAGAGATGAAAAAAGAATACCAAAAGATGTTTTTTCCGTTGCAGGAGATTTGAAAAGGCTAGTAGATGAAAAAAAAGCTTTAGAGAAAGAATTGAAAAATTTGAAGGCAGAGATTAAAAAGACAAATGAAAATCTTGCAAAACTGATGGTTGAAGGGGAAATACAAAACTTTACTAGGTCCGGGAAACAATTCATTCTGGTTACTCAAAGTTTTGGGAGTGTTAAAGCTGATAGGAAAGAAGAATTAAAGGTTGTTTTAAAGGAAAATAATTATGGTGATTTAGTAAAAGAAACAGTAAACCCAAAAACGCTACAGTCTTTTATAAATGAATTACTAGAAGAAAATGATGAACTTCCAGAATGGTTAAACGAAAATCTAAATCTATATGAAGAAACAAAAGTTCGGATTAAACAAGTTTGACATTCGACTATAAAGGTTTCATAATATAAGGACAGGCGATTTTAATTAGCCAAGAAGTATAAAAGTTCCAAGCAAGAAAAGCGAACCACCAGGGTAGAGAGTACTAAAGGATTTGAGTGAGCCAAATCTTTCGATAGTATCAGAAAGCTTGAGTGAGCCAAAATAATGGAGAGTCCCAAAATAAACGAGCGAAATAAAAAAAAATAAGAAGGAGAAGTGATTTTATGACAGCAAAGAATGAAGTAGCTAAAGTAGCTAAAGTAGAAACATATGAATTACCGACATTAACAGAAGAGGCTAGAGAAGCAATGGAAGAAGAATTAGATGGAATGAATCTTTCTTTTGGAAGGGTTAAAATGCCATCTGGTGGAGGATTGACATTCGAGCTACCCGGTGAGGATGAAAATAATCCTGAGATTGTAACTGAGATTGTAGGAGTTATTGTAGATAAGCACCCATTAAATGGTTGTTGGCTTGAAAAATATAATGGACAAAATAATCCTCCTGATTGTTCCGCATTAGATGGGAAAAATGGGATAGGGAATCCCGGTGGCCATTGTGCTGAATGCCCATATAATCAATGGGGAAGTGGAACTGATGATGAAGGAAACTCAACAAAGGGAAAGAAATGCAAGAATATGTATAGAATATATATCCAAAGAGAAGGAGAAATGTTTCCGCTATTAATAACTTTACCTCCAACAAGTCTAGGCAATTTGACTAATTACGTTGCAAGAAGGTTATTACCTAGAAACCTAAGGTCATACGGAGCAATAACTAGAATATCTCTAAAAAAGGCAACGAGTAATAACGGAATAACCTATAGTCAAGCTGTTTTTAGTTTTGCCGGGAAACTTGGAAACGAACAAGTGGTACAAATGAAAGCTTATTCAAAAGAACTTAAAAAAATGACAAGAAGTGTTGAAATTCTTTCTGATGAATATACGGAAGCTCCTATCAAAGATGGGAACAACGTCCCTTTCTAAAAAAAATAATTAAAACTGTTAGCTAATATACTCCGGGAATGTATATAGTCCCCGGAGTATATTCTCCATAAAAAGGAGGGGTAAGCACACATTGAATGATATAGACAGAAGCATTAATTATAAGAATTTTTATGCAAGGCAATTAAAAGGCTTTAAAGGTACAGGGAACTCAAATGAGTTTATGGCTAAATGCCCTTTTCATGACGACCACCATGCTAGCCTTTCTATTAATGTTGAAAATGGGTTATGGAGTTGCCACGCTTGTGGAAAAACAGGAAATGCCCAAACATTTCTACAACGCCTAAGAGGATTATCTCCTGCTGATGCAATTGATGAATTAAGAAAAGAAGCAGGTGTTCATGTCACTACTACTAAAAAATCTAAATTTACACTTGAAATTTATTCAGAATTAAAAAAACTACCAGTTGAATTTTTAAAAACTTTTAAAATAAAAAACATCAGTAATGGAATTTCAATGCCATACCTTGATGAATCTGGAGCTACAATAGCAACTAGACAAAGATACTCTGGTTCCGGAGTAGGGATTAAATGGAGTTGGACTAGAGGTAGCCATGTATTACTTTACGGATTATGGAAATTGCCAGAAATTCGCAAAGCAAAATATGTAATTTTAGTAGAAGGTGAATCTGATGCACATACTTTGTGGTATTATGGACAACCGGCATTAGGAGTTCCGGGGGCAAGTACATTTCAATCGGAATGGGTAAGCTTACTAACCGGGTTAGATATAATCTTATATAAAGAGCCAGATATATCCGGAGAAACATTTTTGAGAAAGACTTGTGAAGGGTTACTAAACGGGAAATATCAAGGGACAATAAAAGTTTGTAGCTTGAAAAAAGAAAAAGACCCAAGTGATTTACACGTTGCAGACCCAGAACATTTTATGGAAACATGGAAAAGACTTGTTGATAATGCAAGAGAAATAGACCTTAAAGAAAAAGCAATAAGACCAGAAGAATTAATCCCCGGAGCTCCGGTACAATCAAGACAGCCAGAAAATTGGAGAGTAGATGTAAATAGAGGGATTAGCATGGTTGATGCAAAAGGATTGTCAGTAACAATTTGCCCGGTGCCAGTTTTATTAAGCAAAAGGTTAAAGAACATAGACACAGGGGATGAAAAGATAGAAATTACTTTCAAACGTGACGGAAAATGGAAAACAGTAATCGAAAATAGGAGTATGATTTTTCAGAAAAAATCAGTTCCAATGTTGGCAGACAAGGGATTGCCAATTACTTCAGAACATGCAGGAAATTTTGTTAAATATTTAGGTGATATGGAAGCAGAGAATCTTGACACTCTCAAACTATATAAGAGTACAGAGCAAATGGGATGGATAACATCTAAGAATTTTCTTCCCGGATTAGGCGGAGAAGTTATCCTTGACGTTGACGGAAGTATGCAACAACTTGCTAATGCATATAGTGCAGAAGGAGATTTTGAAGAGTGGAAAACAAAAATATCTGAATTGAAAAGAAACCCAATTGCAAGATTTATTTTAGCGGCTTCTTTTGCGGCACCATTATTAAGTCCTTTGAACCATAGGGTTTTTGTAATTCACAATTGGGGTGATACAAGGTCTGGAAAAACAGCGGCTTTGAAAGCGGCTTTATCCGTATGGGGAAATCCTGAAATGCTAATGGCAAATTTTAATGCTACAAAAGTAGGGATAGAAAGATTAGCAAGCTTTTATAATGATTTGCCTCTTGGAATTGATGAAAGACAAGTTGCCGGGAACAAGCAAGGATTTGTAGATAGTTTAATTTATTTGCTAGGGTTAGGGAAAGGTAAAGCTAGGGGAGCTAAAAACGGTGGTTTACAGCATATGAATACTTGGAGGTGTATTGTACTCACTACAGGAGAAGATGCTCTGACAAGTGATAATTCGCAAGGAGGGATATATACAAGAGTAATTGAACTATATGGGAAACCTTTTAATGCTGAAGAAGAAGCTCAAAAGATACATCAAATGTGTTCTGAAACATATGGACATGCAGGCTTAATCTTTGTTCAAAAAATTATAGAAACAGACAAGTTAGAACTAAAAGCAACTTTTAAAGGATTGTGTAATGTTTTTTCAAAAAAGTTTAAGAAGAATTTAGTTCCTCATATATCCGCAGTTGCAATGACAGTATTGGCAGACTATTTAAGTGCTAAATGGATATTTGGGGAAGAAGATGAAAAAGCGTATGAGAGTAGTATAAGGTTAGGAGAACAAATATTGTCTAAACTTGAAACTGAAGATTCCTCAAACTTGATTAATCGTGCTTGGGATTTTGTAAAAGGGTGGGTTGTTGCCAATGAAGGAAAATTCAAATCAGCGTGTACCCCTCCTAAATATGGATATTTAGATAGAGATAAAAATGTTTGTGTTATCCCGACTTATCTTGAAAAGGCACTTACAGAGGCAGGCTTTTCATACAGAAAGACTATGATGGATTTTGCAACATATGATTTCATACAACATATAGATGAAGGGGATAAAAAAAGATATGGGATACCAAGATATTTTCCGGGTATAAATAAAACAATTAGAGTTATAGTCTTGAATACAGAAGTAGAACCAGAGGTTATAAATCTTCAAACAGAAATAGAAAATGAAGCAGATAGCGATATTCCATTTTAATAAAAAATACAGCTTATAACATTTAGGATTATTTGCGAAATCCCCCTTTCAATCTTAATCCTAAATGTTTTTTTAAAGGAGGCAAGTAAAATATGAAACCAATGAGAATGGGTAAGAACACAGGCCTGGTGAGAAGAATAGACAAGGAAGGACGGATTACAATCCCCGAAAATTTATGTCAGACATACCAACTTGAAGTTGGGGAATCCGTAAAACTTTGTCCTTGTGGTAATACAATAATAATTTGCAATAAGAGAGAAGATTATATTCACGATTTTATGAAATTAATGCCGAGGAATAGAAGAATTACATTTCCAAAAGCAATGCTTGAAGATGCAAGACTTTCATATGGGGATGAAGTAAAATTCTATGCTTTAAGTAATGGGATAAGTATAGGAAAATAGAGTCCCAAAAAATAGAAGAGAAGAAAGAAAGTTCATAGAAATTAATTTAAAAAAATGATTGGAGGATAGTCTATGAAAAGTAAAACGATAAAAGCAGTATTAGGAAAGAAATTTAAAGAATGGGTTGAAACAATAGAAAATCCAAAAGTAAGGGAAGCGGTAATGAGCAATACTATTATTACAGGAGGAGCAATTGTTTCTTTATTGCAGAATGAAATTCCAAATGATTATGATGTATATTTTAAGGATAAGGCAACTACTAAACTTGTCGCAAAATATTATTGCAGACAATTTAACTTAGAAAACAAAGGAAAAGAAACAAAAATAAAAACACCATTAACCGCTTATGTTATTGATGGAGAAGAAATTGAATCTTGGAAAAATGGAAAAGCTAATTTATCAGCAGTTACGAATGGTTTATATGCCCAAAATTTTCCTTATAAAATTTACGACAATGAAAAAGTAGTCAGAGTATCTCATATGATAACAAATATAACAGCCGATAGAATAAAGGTTATAATCCCTTCTGATGGAATCGCAGAGAGTGAAAAAACAGAAAAGCCAACGCTAGATGATGTATTTAATTCTTTTGACGATTTAAGCGAAATGGATAGTGATATTTTAGAAAAAGGACATGAAGCAGAAAAACTTAAAAAATATCATCCGGTATTTATGAGCACAAATGCTATTACCTTATCAGACAAAATACAGCTAGTTATTAGGTTTTACGGAGAACCTGAAGTATTGCATGAAAATTATGATTTTGAACATTGTAAATGCTACTGGACTTCATGGAATAAGAATCTTGTTTTGCCGGCTAGAAGCCTTGAAGCAATAATCAACAAAGAACTTTTCTATACAGGAAGTAAATATCCATTATGTTCTGTAATCAGAACAAGAAAGTTTATACAAAGAGGATGGCGAATTAATGCAGGGCAGTATTTAAAGATGTGTTTCCAAATATCCGAACTTGATTTAACAGATATAGACGTTTTAGAAGACCAACTGGTGGGAGTGGATAGTCTTTATTTCATGGCAGTTGTTGATAGTTTGAGATTAGCAAAAGCTAAAGGGGATAAGACATTTAGCTTTGATAGTTCTTATCTAAACACAATTATAGATAAGATATTTTAAACAAAGTAACAAAAGAAGGATAATAGTCAAATTTTTACTTGCCTATGTAGGCGGGGCTTAGAGCATATCATCATAGTTTGAATTATTATTCTTCTTATGTTATATAAAAGAATTCAAATTTTAAAAATTTATAGGAGGTAAAAGGGTCATGGCTAAAAAAGATATGTGTACTTATATAATTGAGGCAGAAGCAAAACGATTAAGTGAATTAATAGGTTCACCCGTTACGATTAAAGTAAACATAGTTGGGCTAGAAGAAAAAAGATTAAGTGTACTGTTCGGCTCTCCGGTTAAGATTGAACTAACTGCAAACTATTATCATCCTGCTGTTAAGCTTGGAAAATACTTATTAAAAGGGCAGGGAACACAGGGTGAGTGGGGGTATACTTATGGTTATCATGCTGAGTATGAAAATATGGAAAGAGCCATTGCTCTTAATATTCCCGAGGAAACCTTAGCAAAGATGTTGAAAGAAGAAGAAAAGTTTATAGAGTATTTAGACAATATTTCAAAACCAATTAAAGCAATAAATAAATGGAAAGCTTTAATCCCAAATTCCTTGTTAATGAAGGAACAGGTCGAAAGAAATGGAACCGAGAGCGAGGGAAATTATGAAGATTAAAAGAATAATATCACAGCACAGGAGAGATTTAAGGCTAGATTTAATTTGCGAAGATTGTGGCCATGAGGAACAAAATGTATGTGGATATGATGACAGAAATTTTCACGATAATGTTATGCCTGATAAAAAATGCAAAGGGTGTGGCAAGTCAAGAAATGATTTGGGGATAAAAGGAGAGTTTATTCAGACTAAATATGAAGCATGGGAAACAGTATAGGGAGGTAGTTATATGTATAGCGGACAAGATTTAATCAATGTTATAAGCGATTGCAGTACAACGATAGATAATTGCATACACGACCTTGCAAGCAAGGCTATAACTCAAAAAGGCAGAGTTGAGTAAATAAAAAAGAAAGGTATTTTTCTTTAATCTCACGCTCAAATGAGATTTTCTATTGTTTAATGGGGCGATGCCTTTTAAGTCCCCATAAAAGAGAAAGAAAGAAGGTTAAAAAAATATGCAGAAACTAGATGAAAGAAGATTGCGAAGGTCAAAATGTTGGAGATGTTTAGGATGTATGAGGCTTGAAGATATGAACTTTCATGGTGATGAACTTTGTCCTCATTTTGAGCCGAAATATAAGCAAGCAACTTTTGTTAATGAAAAATTTAGGATAAGGAAGGTGTGAAAATGAGTGGAGATTTTTGGAGCAATAAAAAAATAGGCAAAACAAGGAAAGACCATAAATGTGAATTTTGCAACAGAACGATACCAAAAGGCTCTACCAATATTCTGTATTGGTCGGGGAAATTTGGAGGTGAATTTCAGTCAAGCTATGGTTGTAATTGGTGTGAAAAGCATGAAGATAGGTTAGTTGATGATGGATATATTTCAGATTTTTGGGATTGTATCAGGGAGGACATCTTTGAAGAATTATTTATAAAATATAACTATTGTGATGAATGCGAAAGTGAAATTGATGCAGATATTGAAGGGGATTGGTTAATATTTAAGTGCGAGGAATGTGGGAAAGTTATGCACAAAGAATATATGCCAGTAAATGAGGGGGTTAATGATGGCATATAACATATCCGACTTCTCAAAAGATTTTCTCGAACGGAACGAAAAGAACTTAAAAGGGTTGCTGAAAGAAGAAAAGAAACAAAAATACCGCAATGAAGGGTCATGGCTTGATGGATTCTATTTCAGAAGCAAAAAAGAAGCGAAATACTATTCAGAATTAAAATTATTATTCAGAGCAAAAGCAATAGCGGGTTTCTCTTTACAACCGAAGTTTATTTTACAAGAAGTAAACGACGGAAAAGGCATAACGTATAGCGCCGACTTCATAATCTACAACAATGACGGGACTTACAGAGTGGTTGATACAAAAGGATATGAGAGCAAAGAATGGTTGAGAACATACAAGATGTTTAAGGAAAAATATCCTGAAATTGATTTGGAGGTAGTGAAATGAAACAATATACATACGAAATAAAATATTGCTACACAAATAACAAGCTTGAAGAAACAAAACGGAAAATGAGTATTGCGCATAAAGGGAAAACAGTTTCTGAAGAAACTAGAAAAAAACAAAAAGGAAATAAAAATGCTTTAGGGAACAAACAAACCGATGAAGCTAAGCGGAAAATTGGCGAAGCACAAAAAGGAAATAAAAACTGGCTCGGGAAACATCATACGGAAGAAACAAAACGAAAACTAAGCGAGGCAAACAAAGGGGTTAAAAAGCCTTTAAGAAATAAAAAAGAGGAGAAAGGTTATGAAAAAACTGTACTATGAAATCTTGATATTGTTTACAATAATCATGCTTATGGTTGCCACATATCTTACAAGTATTACAAACGCTAAAAAAATGGCGATAGAAACTGTTCTGCAACAAATTGAGAGTAATTCTATACACGAACGCATGAACGACTTAAAAGCGAAAATAGACGCATTGGAACAGACATTT
>Ga0207997_1000463_pt1 | contig 20836 bp, 32 predicted proteins | sample AntAceMetag02UKN_FD_184777 | JGI IMG/M metagenome (GOLD analysis project Ga0207997, IMG submission 184777) | Saline lake microbial communities from Ace Lake, Antarctica - Antarctic Ace Lake Metagenome 02UKN (SPAdes) (version 2) | ecosystem: Environmental > Aquatic > Non-marine Saline and... | reverse complement strand
CTACCGCTAAAGATATAAGAGATGTAGAGAAAATCTCAAGACCAGCAAAGTATAGTGAAATAAAAAAAGCTATTAAAGAAACAACCGGTAAAAAAATATCTGATTTTATTAAAATGAGAGAATATACATTATTAAAAACAAAACTTAGAAATATAATTAGAGGTATACGTGAAGGTAGGAAGACAAAGAGTGAAGAAATCATTAATGCTCAAAAACAACTTAGAAAATTTGTTAAAGATTCTAAATTAGAACCTAAATTCAGAGATAAATTTGATAGTATTATTAGGAATGTAGCAAAGGCAAAAAATCCTATTACTAAAATGGTATCTATATTATCAGATATAAGGTCAAAAATAAGTGATATTAAGACCAAGTTAAGTAAAAAGGATTTAATAACATCTATAAGAAAAAATTTAAAAGCATTTAAAATTAAAAAGGGTAAAGTTGGTAAGTTAACTGTTGAATATGAAATGCTTAGAGATGCTATGCTTAATATTTATTTTGATAAGAATAAGTTAAGAACAAAGAACGACAATATTGTTCTTTTAGAAGATATACAAAAGAGATTAGAAGATAAAAGCACTGGGTCACAAATTGTTCCTAGAGATTTTGTATTACAAGCATTATTAACTGAAAATGATAGAAGTATTAATGGTCTAGGTGAAATGACAACTGGAGAATTAGAAACTTTATTAATTAGAATACAACAAACAAAAAAAATAGCTCGTGATAGTTTCTTATGGAAACAAATTGAAAGAACTGCTAAGTTAGAAAAGGATATTGATACAGCTGTTGAAAATATGTCTGCTAAAACAGATAAAAATATATTTAGTAATAAAATAAAAATAAAAGAATTTCTTAAGAGAGCTTATGATATAGCCGATATTAGAGATAGAGGATACGCTCAAATCGTTAGTTTCTTAGATAGTATAAAGGGAGGTAAATTCTTTTTGAATACTTTATATCAACCAATATCAGAAGCTAACAAAAAAATGTTTATTAAAGAACATGACAGAAGAGAAGAGGATAGAATTTTTTTAGAGTCTATATTCAATAAAAAAGATATTTTTCTAGACAATAAGTTAAGAAAAATGAATAAACAAAAATATATTGGTAAATTTAAAGATGTAAATGGTAATAAAATTGATTTATTTTTTACGGACTTTGAAATGATAGATATATATAATTCACTTAAGATGAAAGATAATAGAGAGGCTATGATTAAGGATGGTATATATATAGGTAAAAAATTTGGTGAAGGTAGAGTTATTAAAATTAATGATAATATTATCAAAGCAGTTAAAAATAATATGAGTCCAGAATCAAAGAAAATGGCTGACTATATTATTTCTAAAATTGAAAATAAAGAATTTTTTAAAGGAATGACTAATGCTTATGAAAATAAATATAATAAACCATTTCCAGCAGTAGATGGTTATTGGGGAATGCCTAGAAAACATGTTGGTAAAAAAAGGATTACTGATAGATTAGATATGTTTCATCAAGAACAAGAAAAAAGAGGTTTACCTTCACCTGCTTCTTTTAATCAAAGAGTAAAAAATAATAATCCACTCTTAATACAAAATGGTTGGACTAAATATACTAATGGGTGGAATGGAATAACTAGATTTGTAGAATATAATGAAGCCTTTGAAGATATAAAAGCAATAATAACTAATAACGACTTTAAAAATAAATTTATAGAAATACTTGGACGTAATAATTATAAACAATTAGAAGAATCTTTCGATTGGACAGCATCTGGTGGAATAAGGACTGTTAATGTTGGAGCGATTGGTAAGGTTGTAAATAGTCTACAAACAATGTTAACAATTAATTATATTGGTAGTAAAATTAGAAATGTATTATCTCAAGGTACATCAGGAGTAGCTGCTATGGCTGAAGTTCCAATTAAAGAATTTATTAAAGGAATTGGCAACATGATGGTTAATCCTGGAAAAGCATACTATAAAATGATGGAAAGTCCCATCATAAGATATAGACATGAAAAAGCTGATTTCTCAAAGGGTATGTTTTTACAAGAAACAGAAAAAATACAAAAATATACTGAATTTAAACCAGCAAGAATGTCTATGATATTTACAAGAATAGGTGACATGACAGGTGTAATTATTGCTGGTTATAATATCTATCAATATAATTATAAACAATATATAAAACAAGGAATGAATGAGGAGTTAGCAGATAAATATGCACTACAAGATGCTGAAAATTTTGCTATATTTACTCAACAATCAGCCCTTGCTGAATTTGCTAATGCTATAAAAAGGGCACATCCAGTAGTTAGAAGTCTTGGAAGATTTCAACAAGCTCAATCTATGTATAGAGCTAAAGGTGCTAATGCCATTAGAACTTGGATGAATAAAGGAGACGAAAAATGGGAGAAAAAAAACTTCTTACCAATGGCAAAAAAAGTTATTACTTATCATTTTACATTACCAGCATTGTATGAACTTAGTAAAGGAAACTTTAATCCTATTTCTATAGCTTCTAGAACTATATTATCTCCTATCTCTGGATTCATGGGATGGGGTAAATTTGTTGAATATGGAATAATGCTTGGTTTCATACGAATGATGATGATTACTGGTGATGATGACGATGATGAAAAATTAAAAGATCTATTACCATTTAAACCAGATTGGATAGGTAATGAAACATGGAAAATAGTTGAAAGAACCGTAAAGAGTTTTGGCGATTTAGTTGAATCAGATTACGCATATCCAGAAGATAAAGGAGAAGATATTTTAAATATAATTGATGGTACATTAGTCCCACTTAAAATACCAACTAAGAATATCAGAGAAGAAGTTATGAAATTAGATGATATGTTAAGTGGAGATATTCCATTGAGATTATTAGAGACAGAATGGCAAAGTGAAAAGAGAAAAGAAAAAGAACCCAAGAGTAGTGTTAAAGGTTTCGATTGGGATGCTATGGATGATGAAATTAAAGGTTTCGATTGGGATGCTATGGATGATGAAATTAAAGGTTTCGATTGGGATGCTATGGATGATGAAATTAAAGGTTTCGATTGGGAAGATCAAGAATAAATTATCTTCTTTATCTTTATTTTTTCCTTTATCTTTTTCATTTCTTTTATTATCTCCCCTTTTTTATTAAACTTACAAAAAGGGCATTTAAATCTTTCCCATTTTTTAATATCATCTTTTGGATGAAATGTTAATTGTGTTTTTTTACCACATTTAGAACAAAGATAATGTGGAAATTTTTTTATTTTAGCCTGTCTTCTATAATATATAACAAAACATTTTCTACTACAAAATTTATGTTTATTTGTTCTCTGCATAAATTCAGTTCCACAAATTAGACATTTCGTTTTTTGCATGAGAATTAGGTTAATTATTAAAACTAAATTACAATCCAGAATTATTATAATCATTAATAAGTCCTCGCTGTAATGCCTTAAGTGCATTTATTATTTGTTCTACAGACTCTAAGTGAGCCTTGGCTATTATTAATTTTGCTGATTCAACTGTTCCATTAGCTATTACTTTAGCCTTAGATGATGAAATAGCTTTACCAGAATCTTCATCAACTGTACATTCTATTTCCTTAGCAACATTATTAAAATTAATTAAAGCTATTGCATGGCTTAAATTAATGTTTGTATAATGACTTGCCAATCGACTTATTACTTCTCCAACTCTACTACCATCAGTAACTCCTGCCTTATATTCGTTAAGAAATTCTTCATACTCTACTCGATACTGTTCTTTTTTTGTTTCTTCCATAATTTTATTTGTTATTTATTATTTTTCCAAAAATCTTCTAAGGTTAATTTATTTCTTTCTAATATTATTTCTTTGTTATTTTCATTTCTTTCATTTTTCCATATTCTAGGCCTTTTCTCTATGATACACCAAGTACTATTTTCCCTAAGAATATATTTAGAAAATAAATATTTAATATAATCTATAATTCCACCACTAAAAAAATATTCTTTTTTCATAATTTTATTTTATTTATTAATTTTTTCAAACATAAAACTTATTTTCATCAGGGTCATAAAGATAGATTTATTATTAGCTCTATATTCCAGTATACATGGTCTATTTATTCGCATTATTTCTTCATAATCTTTATTTTTTATTATATTGTCTAATTCTTTTCTTATATATGTATGGGTATAAAAAATTGTTATTTTGTATTTATTCCCATTATTATCACATAATTCATTATTTTTAATAAATAATCCTTTCTCTTCAAATCCACCAACAGATTTAATACTACTATTATTATTAATATGTTTTGATAGTTCTGATAGTTTTATACTATATCCCAAAGAATTAAAAACATCTCTAAAAATATCTTTTATTGCTACAATTTCTGTATCAGGATTATTCTTAAAAATTTGAAAATTATTAGTATTTTTTCCAACGATACATTTATCAACGAGAAAACTATCGTCTAGATATTTTTTCCATGTAACTTTTAGTAATGATGTAGCATCATTAACAGGATAAGGATTATTAAGTATATTAGGTAGCTCTAATGGTTTAATTTTTTTAATTTTCATAGTTTTATTTTATTTATTAATTATATCATCTTAAATAAGTTTTTTGATAAATTCTAGTGGGTTTTTCCCCTTATCACACCATTCACCTAAGTCTTTTAATTTATAATCTAATGCTTTAGCAAAAATAATGTTAAAAATAAATTTTTCTTTGTTTTCCATAATATTAATTTCTATAGTCGAATCTCCGTTATAATCTGCTATATGCCAACCCCAAGGATGTTCATATTCTTCTATAAATAATTCCCAATCATCAGGAAGGATATATTTATTTTTAACGGCTATTTCAATCGCTTTTCTTAGACATTTTTCATCAGGAAGGATATATTTATTTTTAACGGCTATTTCAATCACTTTTCTTAGACATTTTTTATCAGAAGTAATATTTTCTTTTAAATAAAGTTTTTTTATTGTTTGTAATTTATTTTTTTTCATAATTCTTTTTTTAATATTTTATTAACTATTTTCTTAAACCTCTTCTCTGGATTAAACCCTATTACTTCAAGAGCTTTAGAACAATCAGCAAATGATGACATAACATCTTCTTTAGGCATAGGAAATGCTAATATATCGTGTTTTATATTATGTTTCATACAGTATTTATGAAAAAATCCATAAAGCTCTCCTAACTCTATTCTCTCATTGCCACCTAAATGTAATACTCCATTATAATTAATTTTTAATAATTTATATATAGCTTCTACTAAATCACCAACATAAGTATAGCCTCTTTCGCTTTTACCATCTCCGTATACTGTAACTGGTTTATGATTTCTAATTTGATTTATCCATTTATACATTACCATATCACCCCTACTATTTTCTCCGTAAACTGTAAATGGTCTTATTATTGTACTAGGGACTGAACTATTACCAACTAAATACTCTCCAGTTACCTTAGTAATACCATATACTGATTTAGGATTATAATCTTCATTTTCAGACATTCCAATACCAGTGTTTTTACTACCAAGAACAGAAGAACTACTAAAAAATATTAATCTATTAACTTCATATTTCTCACACATTTTAACTATATTATTAGTCCCAGTTATATTAGTAGATATAAACTCGTCTGGAAACTCCTCACCATTTCTAACTCCAGCTCGAGCTGCTAAATGAATTACTACATTTGGTTGGTTTAATTGAAAGAATTTATCTAATTGAAATAGATTTCTAATGTCTTGGTTATCAAGTAGATCATAGCCAACCCAATCAACTTTTTTTTGATTAAATAATTTACCCATTCTAGTTCCAATAAATCCTCGATGTCCACTGACTAATACCTTCATATTTTTATTGTTTTAAATTTATAATTATTTGTTAATTTATGACATTCTTTACATAAAGTTAAACCGTTGTCTATATCCCATAATTCTTTACATTTTAACGCATCCTCTAATGTTTTTATATGATTTTCATTAATAATTTTAGAAAATGCTCTAATATGATGGGCTTCTAATTTACCACCCCTTTTATTACAATTTTTACAAGTCCAATCATCTCTTTTAAAAATTAGCTTTATCCACTTTTTATATTCATAGGAATGTCTAATTTGTTTTAAGACAGGAGTAATACCACCCTTCCAATTATGATTATTTTTACCGACTATCCTTATATCACCTTTTTTAAATTCTGTCTTTATAGACATCCTTTTCCCCTTCTTAGCCTTACTCATTTTAGCCCTTGCAATATCTGATGCTTTTTTACCTTTATTTCCACTTTGTCCATGTTTAAACCATCCTTTATTTATAACTATTATATTATATTTTAAACCAGACTTTCTTTTTCTATATTTATAAAAACATTTCTTAGAACAATATTTTCCTCTTGATAGGTCATTTTTATAACATATAAATTCTTTTCCACATGGACATGTAATTTTTCTCATATACTTATGCTACCACAAAACCCAACCTACCAATTGACGATAACCGCTAAGCTAGTGCCAAAAAGATAAATTGGGTTTTGTGGCTTAGCGGTTAATTTATTATAATACTATTATAGCATAAGTATTATTTAATTGTCAAATATATTTATTTCTTATCTAATTTATTTTTTCTAATTTTAGTACTTGAGTGATAAAGTGATTCAACCGTTCCTGAATCCCCCCAAAATCCATCAAGAATATGATAATTTAAACAACCATTCTTAACATACCAATTATTCACATCAGTAATTTCTAGTTCTCCTCTGGCAGATGGCTTTAAAAGTTTCATAATACTCCATATACTAGAGTTATAAAAATACAATCCAGTTACAGCATAATTTGAATCAGGAATTTTTGGCTTTTCTACAATCTTTTTAATATGACCATCTTCAATTGTGGCTACTCCAAATCTATTAGGATTTTTAACCTCTTTTAAGAAAATAACTGCATGTTTATGGTCTTCCTCATATTCTTTTACAGCTTCACTAAAATCATCTAAAAATATATTATCACCAAGTATTACTACGAATGGATCATTTCCAACGAAATCTTTGTTAAGTGCTATGGCTGCGGCTATTCCACCTGCTCCTTGTTGTGGTTTATAAGTAAACCTAGCACCAAAATCTTGACCGTCACCAAGTAGTTCAATAAAATCACCAGCATGTTCACTCCCAGTTAAAATACGAATATCTTTAATACCTGCCTTAACAAGAGTATCAATAGGATAATAAATCATTGGTTTATTATAAACTGGCAATAAATGTTTATTGGTAACTTTACTTAATGGTAATAGTCTTGTTCCAAAACCGCCTGCTAAAATTAATCCACGCATATATTTTTTGTTATTTTTAATCTTTTATTATAATGATTTTTTAATAAACTTTTATTCATTTTATCATGTTCTTTTTTTAGTAAACAAGCTAAATTATTTATATTATTATTTAATTTATTTCCATCCTTGTGATGAATAACATATCCTTTAGGAATTTTTCCATTATTCTTTTCCCAAATATACCTGTGCTTTTTTAAATAACCATTCGATTAATTCTATATTCATCGAATTGTTTTACTTCCTTTTCTTTTGCTAATTCTTCTATTGATTTTTCTTTTGTTTCTTCTTTCATTTTTTCTTTCCTTTCTTAATTAATTTAGGCTCATCACTATCCCTATGTCTTATATCTAAATAATTTACTACTAATTGTAATGCTTCTTGAATAGACACTTCTTTATTTGGTAAACATCCGATATACACACTACCATTACCAGCAAGTGTCATACCAGCTGAATCTTTTTTATTTTCTCTTTTGATATCTACCGTTTTCTCTTCTAAAATATCTACTTTACATTCTAATTCTTCTACCTTTTCTTTCAATTCTTTTATCTTTTTTTTATTAAACATATTTTTTTTCCTTTCTTAATTAATTTTTTAATTACAGAGCTAATCAAAGCCCTGTGTATCAAGAAATTATTTGATAGTACCAGTCATAATACATTGAGTATTAAGGTCATAAGATGAATCATCATAATAAATATTTAGATATTCATCAATATTCATATCTGTAAGCTTAACTTTATCATCTTCAATTGCTTTTAATTGAGATTTAAAATATCTTTCTCTTTTCCTTATACTTTTCATTAGACCAATTCTATATTCATCGAATTGTTCTACTTCCTTTTCTTTTGCTAATTCTTCTATTGATTTTCCTTTTGTTTCTTCTTCCATAATATTTTTCCTTTCTTAATTATTTTATTAATTCATATTATCCCATTTAAATCCATTGCCAAATGCACCCCAGCATGCAGTGGATTCATAAATAGGTTGTTTTAAATCTAATTTTTTTATAATTCCCTTAGGAGTGCAATCGTATTTTTTCTCTATATTATACCATTCACCATCATTTATTTTATATACTGCCATTACTGGTTTTTCTAATCCTATCGCATAAGCTAATTTTACAAATACTTCTGTATGTGTTTCAAATTCTTTAAAATCTTTTAATATATCAGTAGCAATATATCTAGCCATATAAGCACCGCTTCTATCGACCTTACTTGGATCTTTACTGCTCAAACATCCACCTCCAACTGGTATTTGTGGTCCATAGGCATCACAAACTATTTTCCTGCCGTTCATACCAGTGTCAGCATCAAAGCCACCAATATTCCATTCTCCAGCAGGATTTACTAATATTTCTTGCACTCTAATGATTTTCATTTTTTGTAACCAAACCTCTATTAATTGCCTTAATTTTATATTACTAACATTACAAAAACTTGCTACTATTGTTTGTACTTCTTCATTATTTAATGTAATTTGAGTTTTACCATCTTCTGGAAAAGCATCATAAATAAATTTACATAAACTCCTTGCTAAATAAAGTTCTTGTGGTATCATTTCTTCATTTTCATTACAAGCATATCCAATCATAATTCCCTGATCTCCTGCTCCACCTTTATCTACTCCTCTGGAAATTTCTGGACTTTGTTGTACTATGTTAGTCTGAACTCCATATTTATTACCAACAATTCTTTTTACAATCTTATGCACATCTATATATGCTTTTGTAGTCAGTTCTCCAGTAATAGTTATAATATTATGACCACCCATTGTTTCGATAGCAACTCTACTGTTTTTATCTTGTTTTAAACATTCGTCTAAAATTGAATCACTTATTCTGTCACAAATTTTGTCAGGGTGAGCAGGACTTATACTTTCAGCTGTTTTTAACATAATTTTTATTTTATTTTTTAAAAATCTTAAACTTATTCTTAAGCTCTTTTTTCTTTAGTTTTTTTCTATAATTCTTTATTTTTTCTTTCTGTTCAGAATCTAATAGATTATATAATTTAGTCATAATCTTTGCTTAATATTGTTTTATTAAAAACCATTTTAAATTTACCACCACATTCACAAGGTTCTTTGGTTTTATATATAGACCAATTCTCGTCACTATCTTCTTTGTCTTTATCCAATATTTTTCCACATTTATTACATTTAAATTTTATATCTAGTTTTTCCATATTATTTTTTATTATCCTTTTTTATTTCATCAACTATTTTAAATATTTTTTCTGCCTTTCTTTCTGCTTGTTTTTCAGTTCCATAAAAAGTAATTTCCCAAATAAAATGAGCTATTATATCTACAAACGTAATATGTATTAATGTTTCTCTATCTATTGGATAACTAACCATTTTATTCCAAGGTATAAAAGATACTCCCCACTCTTTATGTTTAGATTTTGGATTTTTATCTAACAACTGTAGTGTATAATAATTATCTTCATCTCCATTTTTAACTTGTCCTAAATATTTCTTAAAATATTTTTTCATTTCCTTATCTTTATCAAAATCATTCCATATACTATATATCTCTAAAAAATTATACCTAGAAACCCTTACTGGTTTAATTTTAGATAATTTATTAAATACTTTCTCATAATCATTTTTATCATCAGGATAATTTTTTTTGATTGACCTTTTAACATCTTTCCACCTTATTACCCTAATTAAATCTTGTATTGTTATTTTCATATGTTTATTTATTAATTTTTTTTAAATCTTCCCATAATTGATTACAAAGATTTTTATTTTTGACCCATTCTATTGTTGTAAAAACATTATTCAATTCAATAATATTAAAAATCCATTTATCTCCTAAATACTCTATCATTTCACCAATAGTTAATAATGGTTCTTCTCTTGGTGTTGTACTTGGAAATGTTGTTTTATCTTTATAGAACCATAAATATAATTTACCATACATTTCTGTTGATAATTCGTCTAATTGTTTTTTTGTAATACGTTGTTTCATATATTTATTATTTTAAAGAACTATTACCATTAATTTTTTGAACCTCTATTTTTTCTTCAAATATTGATTTTATTTCATTAATATGACTTATACAAATTACTTGATTAACATTTTTTAAAACTTCTTCCATAGCAAATAAAAAATTCTGAACCGACTCATCATCAAGTGCTACAATTGCTTCATCTAATACTCTAAAATTACATTTAGAAAGACTAGCTAATGCCTCAAAGATTGCAATTGAAATTTTTACTTTTTCTCCACCCGAATATTGTCCATAATCCATTATTTCATTATTGCTATTTATTACATTAATATATAAACCTTCTAAAACAATATCCTTACCAGCACCACTTTTCTGAGTAGATAATTCAATTCTAAAGCCTGATAATTGACTAAGAATATTATTGATTCTAGTTTCTAATTCTGGTAATAAATAATCAATTACTATAGCCTTAATACCATTCGGTCCAAAGGCTCCCTTAACCAGCTCTAAGGATTCTAAAGACTCATCATTGGATAGAATATCTTTCTTATGTTTTTTTAATTCAGTTTTGCTTTCTTCTACTTTTTTCTTTGAATGTTTAGCAATACCTGATAATTCTTTATTGCTAGAATGTTTCATTAATAGCTCATCAATTTTGCCATTAATTTTAATTATATTATTTTTAAGAACACTCTCTTCTTCATAAAAATCTTCTTCATCAACTTCAACTGTCATCTTCTCTATTTCTTTACTTAGTTTTTCTTGTTTAGTATTTATAAGTTTAATTTCAGTTTCCGCATCTTTCATTTCCTTTTCTGCTGTTTCTGCTTTAATTAAATCTTTTTCTGCTTCTTTTAGTATTTCAATATCTATTTTTAATTCATCATATTCAACTGGATTTAAAGAAGGCGTTGGTTGTTCTCCTAGTTCTTTTTCTTTCTGATTATACTCTTTTACCAATTCATCATAAGCCGTTAATTTGCCCTGTGTGAGTTTTAAAAGGTCTTCTTGGTGTTTTAGACGTTCTTGGTGGTTTACACCCCATTTTGGGTCAATATAGCCACATTTTGGACACTCCTCGGGCTGTTCGTTGATTATATCTATTAAATTATTGTTAATTTCGTTAATTAATGATTTATAATCTTTCTCAATAGGTTTTTCACTAAGAATTTCAGTATACTTTTCATTCCATATTATAATATCATCTTTACTTTTATTATAATTTTCTAATTCAACCTGCTTGAGTTTTAATGATTCAATATCTTTTTTAATAGTGTCTATATCTACATTAGATAAATCAATAATTTTTTCATTAAGATTTTTTAAATTGAGCGACCAAGCATCGTATTCTTCTAATTTATTTTTAATTATTTGTTGAGCAAGTCTAACATCAAATTTTTCACTCTCAATCTTTTGTTGTCTGTCTGTATATTTTTTATATTCTTCTTTCAATGTATCAATTTCTTTTATTAATTTAACATCTTCTTTCTCATATTCTTTTAATTTGTTAGCTACTTCTTCGTTATTAGTAATAAAATTTTGTGCTCCGTCTATTTTAGATAATAAAACTTCTTTGTTTGTTTTAATTTTTTGTAGTTCTATCTTAGCTTTCTTTAAATGTTCATCATACGCTGAAGCTCCTATAATCTCTAAAATTATATCTTTTTTCTTTATAGCTGTTTGAGATACAAAGGATTCGGTGTTTTCTTGAAGGTAGACTATGGAATTAATAAATAAGGAATACGAAGAATGTAAGATTTCTTTTTCTATATATTCCTGGGTCTCACGAATTCCGTTTACTTTTATCGGTATATTATTTTCTGTTACATTTAATTCATGTTTGTTTTTACTATCAATATAACGTTTTATACAGTATTCTCTCTTTTCTTCTTCATCATAAATTTTTACAATTACACTAGCATTTTTTGTACCACGCTTGATTAAGGAACGATTATCAGATCTTCCTTGTCCAAAAAAACACCATACCATACTATCAATTATGCTACTTTTCCCTGAGCCTGACTTTCCTGAAATGATTAATTTTTGGTTAGGCTTAAACTCTAATTCAGTTTTTGAATGAGAGAGGAAATTTACTAATTTTATAGATTTAATAATTAACATTCTATTTATTTAAATTTATATATCTTATTAAAACATTTTTACTTGTTTTGATTCTATTATTTCTTTTATATATGGTATAGCCCTTTCCTTATCTAATCTATCATTCTCTTCTTTATCTGACATCGCTTGAGCTGTTAAATTTATCATTATAGACATACTGAATACTCCTAGAGTTTTATTATAGTTACGAACTTTGTAATAACTATTATATCTCTCTATAAATTCTTTAGCTTTTTTTGTCGATACCCTGTATCGTTCTTTGCTTATAATAATATCAAGACTATCAAATTTATCTAGAATTTTTGTATCAATTCCTACTCCCCACGTAGCAAATCCATCCACTTTCCAGTTGAATTGTTTTTCTGAACCTGCAGAATAGAAGGGTTTTATGATCGAAATAGTCTTACGTTTAATCATATCTATTATTCTTTTTTAGGGGTTTCCTCAACAATGGGAGATTGTTCTAATAATAGTTGCTTTAATAAATCCTCTACATCACTACTGTCAATAAGAGTATTTTCATTATCTAACCATTTTATAATTTCATCTTTCTTTTCTGGCTCTTTTAATTTTATTTCACTCAGTCTCTTTTTAATTTCTTCCTTAGCTTCTTCTATGTCTTTTTTAGTAACGACACTTGTTAGTGACGAAACCACGCTTTGAAAACCTACAAAAATTTCTTTTCCACACTCAGGACAAGTAGTTGGGATAATTTTTTTTAAGACTTGTAGTTGTGATGTATCCATATTATTGTTTTTTTAGTTGTTTAATTAATATTTCAATTATTCTTTTTCAATTTTTGTTGCTTTTGGATATAATCTTTCAAATTCTAACACTCCTTTATATACAGGCTTATCGATAAGAACCATTTTGATTTCTGAATAATATTTATCCATCCTTTTCAACTTAGTTTTACTTTTTGCATCCATATATCCCTTGACTTCATGGTATTCTATTTTTCCATTATTATTAAAAACTTTAAAATCTGGTGTATAACTTCTTACTCCTCTTTTTATTTTTTCAAACCAAAATGTATCTGATTCATATTCCCATTTTTTTATTTTATCTTTATCTTTTAAAAACTCTAAATATCTTGCATAAACAACTTCCCAACTACTTCTAAAATAATACTTTTTATTCTTTATTTTATACCAACCATTATTACACCTTGAATATATGGTTCCTTTATTTTTTATTCTATTATACATCATTTTTGATGTCCTATCAGACATTCCTTGTCTAAATTTTTTTGAATTAAATATACTATTTGGATCTGCCCACATTAATTTTGAATTTTTTGAAGTAGCTTTTCTACATTTATTAGTTTGTTTCTTGCCTAACATTCCTCTTGGATGTCCATATTTTTCTATATTTCTTTTAGAAAAAATACTAGCTTTATCCCTTCTTTCTTCTGACCATTCTGTCCATTCTGGATGATTTTTTATATACTCTTTCATAAATTTAGAATGCCCTGGTCTTTTTTTACCTATCTTAGAAATTCTTGCCCTACTTTGCCATTCTTTACAAAAATCACTATTATAATCTAATCTTAATTTTAAATTACTAGCTTTTTGCCGAATAGAACCTATTGTTCTACCAAGAAATTTCGCAGAAGCCACCTTGCCAACTAAGGGATAATTATTTATAAGGTAATCAATCTCTTCTTTTGTCCAACGAATCATTTCCATACATTTATACAAACACAAAACCCATTCGCTAATAGCCAACCTTCAGAGAAAGCCATTATACAAATGGATTTTGTGTCTGAAGGTTAATTTTTAAATATAACCTCATTATAACATAAGTACTTTTAAATTGTCAAATTATTTATTAATTTCACTGGTAACTCTCCTTCATAGCCTTACCTTCAGCAGTCATATAAATTCTAGCATATCCACTAATACAAGTTACTTTATACAAATGATTAGTGCTTTGAGGAACTCCTTTTAGTATTAGTTTTTGTGGGTTCATTCTATTTAACATTCATTAATTATTTTTTTTAAGAACCTTCTTGACATACAAAAGACTACCGTTTCTTTTCTATCTTCATTTCCATCACTAAAAATATAACTATCTCCATTTTTCCACCATCCTCTAAATCTTACATTTTCATACCAACCATGTTTTTTATTTACATATTTGCGTATTTTTTCAATGTCTTGATTGTCTATATCCTTATGAATAAGTTTAAAATCCATCCCCCTTTCTTTTATTTTCATATATTTTATTTATTAATTAATTCAAAGCCTTGTTTAAGTTTATTTAAATCTATCTTCTTCTCCTTAGAATACAATTCTAATAATTGAGAAATATCAAATTCTAATATTTTTTCATCCTTGTTATAGTGTGCCCTTTTTCGTTCATGTGGAATCTGCTCTAATAAAATAAAAGCATCGAACTTTTTCAATTTATTTTTTAACTCTCCTAGTTTAGGAGCTGATAATTTTTTAGTTAAAATAACCTTTACAATATTATTCTTTTCAATCTTTTTTAAATCCTCATTAGTTGGATTTTCAAGCCCATAAATTCCTCGACCAGGTAGTTTAATTTGTTCTATCTTTAAAGTTTTTTCGTTTAATTTAATCATATTAATTAATTGTTATATTTAATAATGATTTTTTTCTACCCTTTTTTGTTTTTCCATGACATTTTTTACATAGAGTAATTCCATTCTTTATATTCCACAACTCATGGCAGTTTAATGCTTTTTCAAAAGTTGTTATTTTGTTTTCTTCTATAATTTTACTAAATTCTTTAATGTGATGTACTTCTAAATAAATTGTTTTACCTAATCCATTGTGTAATTTGCATTTTTGACAAGTAAAATTATCTCTTGTAAATACATCTAAATGCCATTTATAATATTTAGAAGAATTTCTTATTTGATTAACTAAAGGAGTTATTCCATTTTTCCAATTCCAATGTCTCTTTCCTCGTATGGCATTTCCAATATTTTTATTATGTGCTTTAGAATTTAATTTTCCTTTATTGGATTTACTTATATTTTTTTTATGTTCTTCTGACATTACATATCCCTCATGGCTTTTAGACATCATTTTTCTATATTTTGGATTTTGCCAAAGTAATTTTGTTTTATTACTCTCTCTCATTTTTTTTCTTATGCCATCTGTCATTTTATAAGGTTTTTTACCCTTATGACTTTCGCTATTCTTTTTTTTACTTTTTTCTGTATGCTTTTTACCTAAACGAATTGGCGTTCCATTTTTATAATATCCTCTTGGCATATATTTATTTTATTTTAATTGATTATGATCTTCCAAATATATTTCTGAATCTCTCCCATTTCATTATTAAATATACTTCCAGTTATAATTGTTTTATCATAACATTGAGGACGGTGTACGTGTCCTGCGAATATCATCTTATATTTTTTCTCGAGTTCTTTTTTAGGCAATACTGGCTCAGGGAATATATCTACCTTACAGCCAGCATTATTTAATGTATCTGATACTACGTGATGAACAAATAATACATCTCCATCAACTAATTTTTTCATTATTTTCTTAGACGCTTCTTTATTATCATTAGTTCCTAGCTCTGCCTTAGTGAAATATGGACAGAATACATTATTTTTTATTTTAACTACTTCATTAGTTATAATATTCCATTTCTTATTTTTTATCTCCCTTAGGAAGTCCATAGAGCTCTTTCCAGTACCATATTTTTCATGATTACCAGCTAAAATATATAATTCTTTGCCGTCAAAGCGTTCTAAAAAGTTTATAAGTTTCTTAACAACATGAGGAGAACTACTTCTAGCATGAAATTGGTCGCCCATAAAAATAATACTATTACAATCAGAAAATGACTTGACAATGAAGTCTAGTATCTCTTTTTGCTCGGGTATGCGACTGTCAGATAGGTATTCCGCATACCCGAGCGATTCTCTCAAATGTAAATCTCCAATAATTCCGATCATAAAATTTATTACATTGTTTCTAATTTCTCAATAATAGCATCGTAATTTGAAACTATGAAAGCTAGCTCAGTTTTTTCCATAACCGCTTCCTTTATCTTTGCTTCATCAGTAACTTTTAATTTTGTTTTAGCTAAAGCATTAATTTTAGCTTCTTTATCATTGCCAAATCCCTTTTCTAATGCTTCATCTATTGGAAGTCCTTTTTCTTCACCTGAAGCTTCTCCCTCAGAAATTTCTTCCGCGTGCATAGCAGCTTCATTTTCTTGTAACCACTTTTCATCTACTGCATTCTTACTAGAGAACACTTGAACGATTTTAGCAGCACTCATTCCTGGTTTCTTAGACGGTCTTTCCTCAATGTACCTAAATTCAACAATTTGACCTAGACTAATATTACGCATCTGTGCATCAATTCCAAGAGTTCCACCAACATTCCAATACTCTTCATCTTCTGTTTTAATTTCATAAATCCATTGGTTTTGATCACTAAGTTGGTTCATTCTTTGTTGCTTGCTTACTAGAGTACCCTGAATGGTATCTCCAATTTTACGCTTTTTCCACCAATTTGATGATACTTTATCATCATCGGTAAACTTATAAGGCATAATTTTTTTGTTAATTATTAATTGCTAATTGGCTGTATACCTAATTGCTTCTTATGTAAAGTTGATATTGTTATTTTGTTAGTTTTGGTTCTTTAAGCATTTTATATATATCATCAACTAATTTTTTAGTTGTTTTAAGAGATAAAGCTGTTTGATTTCTTATTCTTAAATTCATCCAATTTATAAAAGAATCCCAATTTTTTATAATTTTTTTACTAAGATTTTGTGTACCGATAGATGATTGTTTAGAAGATGGCAATGAATAATATTTATTAATAAGTTTTTTATTTTTTTTACGAACATTACGTTGTTTTTCTATAAGTAATTTGTCTGTTTTAGGTGAATACATAATTTTGTTTGTTAATTATTTAATTATTATTTAGTTTAAGTATATCATATATAAATTTAAAAGTCAATAGGTTTTTATATTAATGTTTGTTGTTGAGTTTGTTCTTTAATTCTTTCCATAGCTTGATTATAATATTCTTCATCTATTTCTATACCAATACATTTTCTATTAAGATTAGCACAAGCGATTCCCGTTGTTCCTGAACCAAGACAATTATCTAAAACTAAGTCATTTTCATTTGTATAAGTTCTGACTAAATATTTCATCAATGCTACTGGTTTTTGAGTTGGATGAATATTTTTTATATTATTATCTCTATTTATTTTTATTACTTGAGTCGGAAATCTTGTTCTATCATCTCTATAATTTATAGGTTTTATATTTCCACTGCCCTGTAAAGTTATAGAAAACTTGCCATTCTTTCCAACTTTATTATTCACTAATTGTCCAAAGTGTTTAATTTTTTGTGGATTATATATACACTGATTATTATAAAATACCATTATATTTTCTACATTTTTACCAGCCCTTCTTTTTACTTGGAATACATTGGTTAGTCTTTCTTTTTCCCAATACCAATCATATTTATACCAGTCAATATTACTTATTCTTAAATAACTTGAAAAAGGTTCATTACCGAATAATATTATTGCCCCATTATCTTTAATTATTCGTTTATATTGTTTCCATAATTTATTCATAGGAATAATATTATCCCATTCACAAGGAGTAGTTCCATAAGGCAAATCGCAAAGTATCATATCTATGCTTTTATCTTTAAAAGTTTTTATAACCTTAAGACAATCTCCTAAATAGAATGTTCCTTTGTTTATTTTAGTTGTTTTTATGATATTCATATATTATTTTTTTGTATTTCTTTGATTAGGTCTCCAATAATACTAGTAGATTTTATCTTTTGTACCTTATCTTCTTTAAATAATTTATCTATCAATACTTGTTTGTTTTTTAAAATAGATTTTATTTTAGTATCAATAGTATTGCGAGCTATAATTTGATATATATTTATTGATTCAGCTTCATTACCTATACGATGAGCCCTAGAATAAGCTTGAGATATATCGCTTGGATTCCAGGGAAAATCGCTCAGTATAATGCAAGATGCTTTTGTTAAATTTATTCCCACGCCTCCGCTCAAAAATCCACAAAGGAATATTTTAACATTTGGTTTATTTTGAAAAGCAGATATGTTTGCTTTACGAATAAATTCTGGAGTTTCTCCTATTAATAAAACAGCAGTATCACCAAATTCTTCATATAATTTTTTTAATGGTTCATTATAACTACTAAATATAATAACCTTTTTATCATTTTCAATAATATCTTTAGTCAATTCTTTAATTGTATTAATCTTACCATTAGTGGCAATTTGACGGAGTTCGTTCAACTTGACTAATTTTTTAGCTTGTAAACTTTTTCTTATTTCAGCAGTATTTTTTTCTTTTACATCTCTTAAGTATTCAACAAAAGAATTAAGGGCAAGATCGTATTCAAAACGATATTCATTATCGAGTTCTATTGGGATATCAATAAATACTTTTTTTGGCAAATCTTTTAATACATCTTCTTTTAAATGTCTAATATAATATTTATTAATTCTTTGTTTAAGTTCATCAATATTAGATACACCAGAAAAATTATATCCCCAATAATCATCATGTCCATCACAATATTTTTTAGTAAAATATCTCCAATTACTCCAGACAAATGGATCAAGTATATTTAGTGGATTAAATAACTCAGATGGTCTAGATAACATCAGTGAACCCGTAAGCATAATAACTTTTGGTATTCTTTTAGCAATTTGTTTTGTTAGCTTACTGCGAATTGCTTTTTGCGACTTAATTTTTTGTACTTCATCTATTATTAGACATTCAAAACGAAAGTTAGTCAATTGAACAAAAAACTTTTTTAATATATCATAATTAATTATGAATACATTATTTTCATTAAAAATATCAATAGTAAACTTTGTTTTACTATCAATTACAAATGGTTTTAGTTTAGTCCATTTTTCTACTTCATTGAAAAAAGCCCACTTTACTGAGGCTGGAGTTATTATAAGAGTTTTGTTAATTTTTTCATTAACTAAATATGCTAAAGATTGGGCTGATTTGCCCGTTCCCATTTCTGAATTAATAATTGCCCTACCATTACTATTTATTAAAAATTGGACACCGATCTTCTGAAAATCGTATAATTTTCCTTTAATTCCCTTAACAACCAAATCAGAAGTAGTCTTAGTCTTTAATTTATCAGCTTTATCTACTATCAATTGTTTTTCTGCCTTCTTAATTAGATACTCTTTCCAATCATCTTCTACAGCTTCATCAATCTCTAGTTCTGAATACTTATTCTTTATCATATCAACAATTATCATGTCATTAAAACTCCATTTTTTATTTTCTGAATTAAAATTAAAATTTTTGAATCCAATTTTATCCTTTATATAACGAAAAAATTCTAGTAGATCCATGCTAAACTCACTTTCAACTGCGTATTTAGAATACTTAGTTGGTTCGACTATTATCTTCATATTTTATATATTTTTTTAATTCTTCTTTTATGATTTTTTTAGTTAAAGTTCTACCTCTGTAATAACCCTCATCTTCTTGACATAAATAAATAAATTTTAATAAATCTATAATTTTTATTTTCTTTTTTAATTCCTTGTGTGAGCAAACCATTTCCATTGATTTAATTGCTCATAGTCTTTGTCATCAACTAATGCAAATTTTTCTTGAGTAAGTTTAATTTTACGCATAAAATTATATTATTAAATTATTTACACATACGAAAGCCAACGCCGGTGTTCGCAGCGGACGGAGCGCTGTTGAGGTCCAGGGCAAAGAGGCCGGCATCCGAACCATCACTCCAAGAGCCGCCACGGATGAAGCCACAATCATCTAAACAATAAATCCACTCAAGATAAACCTCTTCATGGTAAGACAATTCTTCTATCCCTAAGAATTCTTTGTCGTAAACTGAAACTTCTTTATTTTTCTGTTTATAAAAATCTAATAATATTAACATCTCTCTAATATTTGGTAAACGATAACCTAATTTTTCACACTCTTTTTGAGCATCAAAATAGTCTATCTCATTCCAAGCTTCTCCTTTATCATTTCTCATTTTTTTCTTCATAATTTCAAAGGGTTCTACTCCATACTTTGTAAAAAGTTCTTTAGGTATCACAGAATAGTCAATCTTAACCCATTCTTCTTGATTTTCAATTTCATTGATGTATCCTTTTAATTCTTCAATCTTGTTTAGTGCTTGTTCTTTTGATAATTTCATAATTTTTTTTCCTTTCTTATTATTTATTGATTAAATGTTAATATATTAGGTAGACCTATTTTCCAACAAAACCAAGCCGTATAAAACCAAGGAGCTTTTTTGCCATTAAAATCAATTCTTTTTGGTGGAAATAATATCTCTATTCCATATTTATTATAAAGTGATTGTCTTTTTATACCCTCCAATGCTGTTATTGGTAATAATATAGCAAATGGTTTATCCC
>Ga0207997_1000460_pt1 | contig 20891 bp, 35 predicted proteins | sample AntAceMetag02UKN_FD_184777 | JGI IMG/M metagenome (GOLD analysis project Ga0207997, IMG submission 184777) | Saline lake microbial communities from Ace Lake, Antarctica - Antarctic Ace Lake Metagenome 02UKN (SPAdes) (version 2) | ecosystem: Environmental > Aquatic > Non-marine Saline and... | reverse complement strand
AGTATCACATTTCTGTCCTGCCTGCACAAAATAATAATTACTATGTGCTGTATCCCCACCATAAGTATAATGAACTTGGGTAGTTCCCGGAGTAACAACTTTCTTATAATAAACATCAATACAAGCAGCAGTATAACTACCTTCATTTATAGGAATGTGTTTAACATATCCAGCAGGGATTGATGCATTTATTGACATAGGGGTAGTATTATATATCCCACAAGTATATAATGGGTTAGCAGATAATAAACTATACCCGTGAGTTGCAGCGGAATCACCACAAGATATTGTATCACCATCATACGCTTTATTTGATTTATCTATAAAATTATAATTACCGCTACTCCAATCACAATCATATTTATCACAATCAAGGGCATAAATCAAACTACTCATTAAAAGTAATACAATTCCAAATAATAAAAGTTTCTTCATTTTATAGTTAATAATTCTTTTGAAGTGCTTAACATATCTGTTATACTTCTAATAAATGTATCTTCCCCTTTAATTTCTATAATATCAGTTTTCAAATCTTGACAACCTATATTAATACTATTATCCTCCCGCCAATCAATAGCATATTTTCCGCCATCTTTATTATCGTAACAACATATACTATCATTTCTAATCTTACAATATGAATCTTCTTTTTCATATATTATTCCTGATACATTAACTTTACCGTTAGGAATACAGTTTATTTCTTCATGTTTATGTAATACATATTCTGTATAATCAAAACATTCATATTTAATTTCTATACATTTAGATATATTATTAATATCTTGCAATTTACAATTATCAGTAATACATAATGTATAATGTGGTATTTCTTCAATCCAAGTATCATAAATAGGATTACATAGTTCTTTAATAGTTTTAGTTCCTATAATAGTACTTGAACTTAACTCTAAAGCTACTACACTAATTGAAATTAAAAGTAATACCAAAATTAACATTATTTTCTTCATTCTTAACTTACCTTCATATAAAACTTACCATTATTAAACTTCATCACCATATTACCTGCTGTTGATTTTGGTTCATAATTATCATTTATGTATGCAGTTATTGAAACATTGGTAGCAGTATCTCTTACGTCTGATGCAGTTTTATTATTTATTATACTTTGTTTAAGTGTAGTATCATCATAAATTGTATCATCATCAATTGATATATCATCCACGAACAAAGCATTAACAAAAGTATCATCAACTTTTGTGTCTATTAAACCGTTAATCTCTGTATCAGTTCTGTTTGTATGTGGAGTAGCAATATAAATCTCACTTGCAGTATCATAACATAATCCTGTTATATCTGTATTACTTCTGTTTGTATGAGGTGTTAAAGTGTAAATATCACTTGACGAATAAGTTGTATCATCATCAATTGATATATCATCCACAAATAAACCATTAACAAAAGTATCATCAACTCTTGTGTCTATTAAACTATTAATTTCTGTATCAGTTCTGTTTGTATGTGGTGTTAAAATATACATTTCTGATGCTGTAATATTAGCATCAGTATAAAAACCCATTGTAGAATAATCTGTTTTAAAATCAGTAGTAGTATAATCATTAGTACTGTCTGTATCTAAGTTAGGATAATCTATTGTTAAGTTTGCTTTCTTATATGCCCCTTCTATTAATTGATAAGTTGTTAAAGCTGAATTTGTAATCCAACCTAATGAATTTGTATGTTCCGCTAAATCTAATGTTAATAATTTAAATATTGTTCCAATCAAAGTTATATTAGTTTCATCTGCTGTGTAAATTGTATTATCATCTATTGATATATCATCCACGAACAAAGCATTAACAAAAGTATCATCAACTTTTGTGTCTATTAAACCGTTAATCTCTGTGTCAGTTCTGTTTGTATGTGGTGTTAAAATATACATTTCTGATGCTGTAATATTAGCATCAGTATAATATCCTGTTGTAGAATAATCTACTAGAAAATCTGTGGTGGTATAATAATCTAATTCACTATCATAAGTAATTAAACTACAACTATTATCAACAGAACAATTATTAATTGTAGTGTCAGGATTTTGATTATCTGTAATCCAACTAGTATTATGATTTCTTATAATACTATCATTATCTAACATTGATTGATTAACAATATCTAATCCATCTAAAGAAGTATAAGTTAATTCTGAATCATAAGTAATCAAATCACAACTATTATCAACAGAACAATTATTAATTGTAGTGTCAGGATTTTGATTATCTGTAATCCAACTAGTATTATGATTTCTTATAATACTATCATTATCTAACATTGAAGTATTTATTATATCCAAACCAGTAAGTGAAGTATAAGTTAATTCTGAATCATAAGTAATCAAATCACAACTATTATCAACAGAACAATTATTAATTGTAGTGTCAGTATCAACCAAGAAATCTGTTACAGTATAACAATTTGTACTGTTACAATATCCAACAGCTGTAACATTTGCAGTTATATTTAAATCTCCATCTTTGTTTACATCTAACATAACCCATTCATCAGCGTTTAAATCAGCGGCTCTTACAATTCTGAAAGAATCTGTCGGTTCATTATAACCGATAGAAAAATCTGTGTCTGTACCGAATTCAATCCTTGAAGCACTATCTAATGGAAAATCTAACGGTACATAAAAATAATTCTTTGATGCAAATGCAGCTTTTGCAGAACTTCCTACATTCATCCATATAGTTTTACTTCCTCGAATATGCGAATTCCCTGCTACACCTATAGAGAAATTAAGAGATTCCTCGGACATATCATCATAACCATATATCATAATTCCTTTATCATCCTGAACTTGATTTACTTCAAGATAAGATAAATTTAAATTTCTAAAATCAGCATCAGTTCCATTCCTAAGAATACTATCATTCTGGACTACATCCCCCACCCAAGAAGTATTATGATTTCTTATGATTGTATCATTATCTAACATACTTTGATTAATATAATCAATAGTACTAACGTCAAACACTGAATTCAATAAGAAATCTGTTATAGTATAACAATCAGTTTGATTACAAAAACCGCTCCATGCAGTCATATAACCTTTTGTTAATATGTCTGCAGTACCATATATTTGTTGGTCAAAATCAGCATATCTAACATATTCATCATCTAACTTACTATAATTATAATATATAGTATCACTATCATTATATAAAAAATCACCTGATGAGTTTATAATCCAACCAGTTAATGAAGCTGAAGATGTTGCTCTCCAATTACCAGAAGGAGAATGATAAACTAAAATATAAGCGTTACCAACATCAGTAGTATCAACATTAACCAAATCGCTTATGTTACAAGTTGAACAGTTATTGCTACTGCTATCACTTATATTTACAGAATCCCAATCACATATATATTCACCGTTTAATTCTAAGCATTGAACATTAGTTATATTATTATCATTCAAATCTTCATTAACAAAGAAATCTATATCATAATCATCCCTGTCTATTTCCATCTTCGGAATCATAGTGCCTGTACCGTCAATAGCGTCAATCTTATATGCCCCCCCACCACTACCATCATACCACGTCACAAACCCCAATATACCAGAATTACTTTCCATGTAATATAAATAAGCATTTTCATTAACGTCAGTCTGTAACCGTAATTCAACATCAGTACTAACACCACCAACATCAATAGTTAAATTCCCAGTCATTGTATCCCCAACTATATTAACGAAGGTATCATTAACAGAATCACCATTTTGAAATAAGAAATCATCTGCTTGGATTGTACCGGTTGTATTTAAATTCGTAACAGATAAATTTGTGATACTACTGGTAATAGTAAGATTTCTAACAGTTAATGAATCTAATATACAATTACCGCTGATTGCGCAATATAATGTATCCGCATAACCCCTGGTTAAATAATCTGTATATCCACTGGCGCGAACAGTCACTAAATTAATCAAAGCACAAAGAAAAAAAATAAAAACAATGTTATATATCATTTTTAATTTCATATTGGCGGTTTATTCCCTGTCATTTTTTCAACGATAGCGTTCAATGGACTGACCACTTGATTCGCATGTCCTAACGTTTGATTGACTACTGTTTTCAAATATTCAAACGATAAATAAGCGACCACTATTATCCCACCGATTAAAATGCTTGCTATGATCATCTGACCATATTTCTCCATAAAGTTCTTTGTATTAGCGAACATTATATCAGCGTTATCAATTTCATTGATACGCATCATATTAACGTCATACGCGATAGGTTTATAATCCACATCATACTTCAACGCTTTATTCAACGGTACATAAATAAATTTATTCTTCACGCTGTCACTGTTAAATAATGTAGTCGGGATGTTGCGTATATCTTGTAATTTACCTCTTATTATTTTAAATATTGATTGTTTAGTTTCAATGTCTTTAACTCGTGGCAAGTTATTTTCTGTAGCCTGCATCGGTACATACTCACCCAAGATACGGATATAATTGACATATTCTTTCCCGTTGTACCGTTGAATACATTCATACGGTGGAGGGATTGCTTCCGTCTTAGTATGCCGGAAAACATACATTGTTTGTTTCCCTAAATTAATCTTTTTTTCTTGTAATCTATCTTTATCGACTAGGTATAAATCCCCGTCACTTTTCTGTTCATAGATGTCCGCTAGCCAGAACTTTCTTTTCTTAACCACGAAAAGATAGTACCATACTGCTACACAAACTCCTAACCCTAATACTCCCCATACAAATTTCTGTACTATTGGGATTATATATTCCCATGCCTGGTTTGATGTTATCATTCTTGCCTTACCTCACTTACTTATTTAATTGATTATATTGAATCAAACGGATTAAATTCTTTCTTCTGGATTGGCATCCTTCTTTTAATTGCCACTCGTTTCTTACTTGTATATGTTCTATACTTTCTTTTCTTCCCTCTACCAACCAATTTCTTTCTAGTTGTTTTGACAGTTTTATATCTTCTGGTTGATGTAGGTTTAACTGTACTTTGCGGTGTACCCATGATTGCACCGAACCCAGCATTTAATCCTGACGAAATGCCTAGGTCATTTGAACTACCACCATTACCACCACCGCCCATGTTCATTCCATAATTACTAAAACTCATACCAGCGGAATTACCTTGTAATTTTGCGATACGTTTCTTACGTACTAACATTCGTTCTTGTGCTATCAATCGTTTCTCTTGTGCTTCCGGTGAACTGTACGCTGCATACTTCTTAGCGCCTGCTACTGCACCAGTTCTAATCCCTGAACCGATTGTACTAGCACCTTTGATTACACCTGACCCTACAGATTTACCTAAACTGGCAACCTTACTGAATAACTTCTTAGTTTTTTCTTTACGTTTATCTTTTTTAATATCTTTCAATTCAATGTATTCCTCAACCATTTTCTTATTTCCTCCTAGATTTCTTCTTGACAAGATTAAGAACATCCATACCGTAAGCTGCAGGGATTACTGCACCCATCATAGTACTAGCTCTGCCTAAAGTGTTAGGTATGATTGCACCTTGCCCCATAACATTAATAGCTGCACTGCCTGCACCAAGGATAATAGAACTGCCAACGATTTGTTTAGTTGTTTTTTTGTATGACATTTTATCTCATTTCCCCCTATTTCTTCCTTTCCCTTTCCGCCTTGTAGTTTTACAACCACCCCTTCCTTTATTTGCTCTGCTACCTTTCCCTGAACCGTCACGTTTCGGAACACCGTATTTTCTCATTCTGAATCATTCCTCCAATCCTTTATAAATAACCACCTTATTCTTTCGGTACATTTGCACTCAAAAAGGGGGGGTATTTGTGTAAATTCATACTTCGTTATTAATACATCTCTGTAGTTTGCGGTTTGTTCCTCTTAAAGATTCCCCAACCGCTACTCTGCGGTTCATTATGTGTAGTGCTTTTAACTTCGTCAATATGTCTGGTGCTTGCGAAGAAAGTTTTATATCCGTTACCTCTTGCGCCTAATAAGATAGCATGAACTTTACTTATCAGTTCCATGGCAACCCTTGGAATGTCAATCTTCTTTAATGCAAACTCATCATACCGTCTGCTTAAACTGTTCCATACTACACGTGCCACTTTACGCATAGTCCAGTTCATTGCAGTTTCATCATAATTAGATACTATATATACTGGTGAAATCCAGCTGCCTAAGAAAGAAGTACACCACGTGATACCACGTTCATTCATTATAACTAACTGGTCATCTTTATTAAGAGGTTTACTCCATTGCCCAGGATTAATTTCTTCTTCACCGCGCCATAAATGTTTTAACGGTGCAATCATTTCTTCTTTAAAATTAAACAACCATTCCATGAAATCCCGGTCTTGATTAATCGGCATCCCTTGTCTGGCTTGCTGTGCGTTAGCTTGCGCTTGCATTAATTGTTGTTGCCCTAACTGTTCAGTAGGCGGTACTTGCTGTTGTTGTTCTTCTTCTTGTATGTATTCCATTTTTAATTACCTATACTTATTTCTTTTTTTGTTTTATGTTTATGTCTGCCAATAAAAAACCAGTAACCTAAACTTATGCCTAATACAGCAGGGAATATTTCGCCTGCTAAAATACCACCTAATGCTTCACCATCAATATTTAAATAATCTAAAATAAATATTAATATAACTGAACCAACACAAAAACCAATAGTACCTATTAAATATTTTTTGTTTTTATTCACTTTTTCCGTCTTATAACTTTTTTAATCCTTCTTTGTTTAACTTTTGGTAATGGTGTAATAAACTTCCAGCCTTTAATCTTCAATCTTCTTTCTTGCCCAGTCCATATTTTAGTTTTTAGGTTCTTAAATGGTTTTGCGTATTGATTTTCTATTGATGCGATAAAATCCGGTGTATAAGCAAAGTTGGCACTTGGTGGATAATAAGGTTTTTTAGTCTTACCTAATATTTCTAATGATGGCAATTTCCAACCGCCGCCAGTTGTTGTTGTATCTTTAAAAAAATCTGTTCTGCTTGATTTACTTGTACTGCTTGATAATAATGAACTTCTACTGGATGATGTGCTGCTGGTTAATGAACTTGTACTGCTGCTTAAACTTGAGATTGAACTTAAAGCGCTTGATACTAAACTGGATGTTTGACTTGACACCAAAGATGATTTTAAGGTTCTTGGGCTGGATAATAATGATGATAAACTGCTTTTAAGCCTGGATGATCTACTTGAACGCTGTTTGCTATATTTACTCGGTTTGCTAGTTGGATATTTATATAAATCATCAAAAATAGATTTTAGTCTGTAATCCTTCTGTGGCTTACTTCTAGGCGCTATATATTTACTTAATGCAGGTATATTAATAAATGAGCCTGGCGTTAATGATGAACTTCTAGGTACTTCTAAACTTTTAGATACTCCGCCAAATGTTACCGGCTTGGTTGTTCTTGTAATCGTCAATTTACTTAAAACATCATATTCTTTAATAGGTACTCTGACACCTCGCCAATTAACATAAAACCTACTATTCTTTGGTATTAACTCGGTCATTGGTGGCAAAATGCCTTCTGGCTCGGTCTTAATCCTTGGTATATCAACAACGCCTAAAATATCTTTACCTTTAAATTTTCTTAATATCTGCCCTGTTTTACTTGCCTTGCCTACTGAATATGAACCCCGTAGCCTTACGCCTTTTGGATATACTGCTACTGCTGTTGGCTCACTATAAGGTGAAAAAAGATTGAAACTAAACCGTTCCTCATACTTACCGCCCTTGCCTACTCCTAAGAAACCAGCTGCCAATTTATCACTAGGAGCTACAAACCCACCTCGTATATAATCCCCACCTTGTAAAATCTTTAAATTCTTATTTTGATATAATACATCTGTAAATGCAGTTTGTTTACTGCCGGATGCTGCATGAAGAACAACTAAAGGCGATTTATCTACAATCTTTAACGTTTTTGTATAAATCTTAGAATAAATGTTATTCCATTCTAAAATTTCATTCGGTTTATATGAATTATATTTTTTTATTAAAATTCCTTTCTGACCTGATTTTAATAATCGAGAAATGATTGCAGGATCATTATCAATTAATACATCAAAATTATACTTTGAAATATCTTTATTAAAGGTTGAAGATTTACCTAACGCATAATCTTCACGATAAACTTTATTATCAAACAAATCAAAAATACCTTTACGTTTTAATATCTTTTCTGCGCGAACCTTCGAAGAATGTGTAAATAAATTTATACTATGCCCTTCTTTTTTTAATAAGGTTAAAACTTCTTTTGTCCCAGGACGTAAATCTAATCTTTTGTTGATTAATGTCTGATCCAAATCAAAAGCTATTTTTAATGGTTTAGATGATAATGGCTTTTTAGATTGAAACTTTATCTCATCTAACGGATTTTTTGCCTCTTTGAATAATTTTAAATGTTGGCTTGGTGGGTATTCGTCTAGACCACCACCGCTTAATACTTTTTTACTTATTAATTTCTCAGCTGGTACTTTTTTCATTCCTCTTGTTCTGTAAATTCCTTCTAGTTTCTGCCAATATTTAGTTCCCAACAATGAACCAATTATCATTGGCTCAATCTCACTGGATTGTATCCTTCCTAATTCTTCCCACTGTTTGCTTTTAGGTTGTGATTTAACTCTAGAATAAATACTTGCGCCATATAAACTTGGAAGTCCTAACCCAAAACCTAATTGTATCGGTTTCCAAACCTTAACGCCAGTTGCAGCCATTACACTACCAGTTAATTTTAATAGTTTAGGTAATCCAAAAAAGGCGGCTGTGGTTATAATGTTTTTAACTGGTTTTTCTTCTTTATCTTGTCGCCATCCTTTCTCTAAACTTAACGGATATCTTCCTATTTCCTCACCTTTAGCAAATAAACTAGATAATTTAGTGCCTTCCTCTTCAAAACTTGCCTGGCGTTGTTTGGATAATTTCATTTCTTCATCTATCCATGAAGTATCAAAAATACCGGACTTCTTAACTATCAGGCTTACTGTTCTTTCTCCTTTCTTGTACCCTCTGGCAAAATCTGACGGTTTAAATTTTCTTAACTGTATTGTATCATCTTCTTGCTTTGATAACCATTTCTCTGGCTTTTCTATGCCTGTGCCAATATTAGAACCGAAACCTCGTTTATATGTTGCGCTTTTGGGTATTCGTAACAACATTGGATCATCTACTTTTCTCTTTGTATCTATTATTGTTTTCTGGCCTGGTACATCAGAATATACTAAGAAATGGTTATCAAAATCTTCTAAGTTTTTACCTTGTCGTGTTAAAGTTTCCGCTATTCTTCCTTGTGGCATTGATACTCTCTCAATAAAACTTTTCTTACCTTTAATATATGATTCTGTGAATGGACTTGAGACAGTTGCACTTATTGGCGTTCTTACAATTCGCCCTTCGCTTGTTATAGTTGTTTTACGAGTGCTGCCTGGTTCTGTACTAATTATATTACCCGTAGCATCAATCGTTACCTCTTTGCCTTGACTTCTTAGAACGTCAGCTATACGCTGCCTACGTTCTTCTTCGGGTGTATCTTCTGGGATTATTTCTAATTGTTGCCGGATAGTACTTACCAGTTTCTCTCTTGATTTTATCTTTGCTTCTGCTTCTTTAAACTTTAATGTTCCTGGTGCAGATTGAAACTTTGCTTTTTCAGGTGTTACCCATTTAGTTTCACCGCCAGAAGTTACAGCTACTCGCTGGGTATCACTTAACTTGCCACCACCTGAACCAAACGTTTGTACTCTTTTCTCTGATACTTGTTGTTGAACTGTTGCTGATGTTGGTTTGGCTACATAAATATCTTTACCTTCTGGCGTTGTCTTACCACTCGGTTGAACAAATTCATCATCACCCATTTAATCAAAACCCCTTACAAGAATATAGATTGCTTATTAATAACATTTAAAAATACTCATAGCTAACAGATTATATAAACCTTTTTATTAATAATGACTTCTTCCCCTCCCGCCAGAATAAAAAGGTTTATATATTCTTCTTATAATTGATATATTCAAGGCAAGATTTAAAGTGAATGAAGATTCTAGAGGAAAAAATAGTAGGCAGATAGTTGGAAGTCCAGGGAATGATTTCATTAACAGGATACAAAATCATCTTTCAATGTTATGCAATTATCGTGCAGTTGAAAATTCTAATATTAGCATTTCTTATGATTTTGAGAAACGACTTATTATTCTATACGGAGAAATGCATCCATACATAACAGAAGATATTGAACAAACAATCCATGAGGATGTTAAGCGATTAAAATGTCTTTCATGGGATTTTTCTTTTAAACAGTTATGGCATAAGAAATATCAAATTGAATATACGTCCGGGAATACATTATTATATATGAAGAAATGGGAATTGATGGATAAGATTGAATATGCATTACGCGGATGCATACGAAGAAATAATTTTGATGTGCAAGAATCAGAAAGACGTAAAAGACCGAATTAATGGAGGAGATAAAAAATGCCAGAATACCATGAAAGCGAAACAGAGATTAATATTGACGTTAAAGGTGGTAGCTTTAAAGAAATCGTTATGATCCATTTATCACGCATAACATTACTTTCTAGCGTTGAATTACGTGGTGGTTATTTCACAATAACTGATACTAAGGAAGGAAATACTAAAGAAATCTATATCGGTGATTCAAGGGAAGCATTAAGTAACGCCATCTATTGTTTAGCACAATTATTACTTCCAGTGTATGATAACGATATGATGACTGTATTTCAAACCTTCAAAGAAGATAATAAAAACCTTAAAGAAACATTCTTAAATAAAACTAAGTTGGAAGATACAGAAGTTTTAGGTGAAGGGTATTATGAAGATAATGAGAAACCAATCTTAGAAACATATAAGATAACTAAACTTAATCTCTACCGTGAATTATTTACAGAATTAAGTAAATTATTGTCAAGGAGAAAATATTTAACGATGGGTGGGACTACTTATTAACGATGGTAGTCTTCCCATTAGTATATTATAAAGAAGAACAAAACCCATGGGTCAGTTATGCGAAACAGCAGACACTAAGAAAAAATAATTGTATCAACCTTATTTGTGTTGGCGCGCCAGGTTCTGGTAAAAGCTGGGCATTATTATCATACTTCGATTTAATCAATCCCGATTTCTCAGTTGAAGAAGATTGTTTCTTCCACGCTAAAGGATTACTTAATTTATTCAGAGAAGATAAGATTAAGAAAGGGAAACCTATTATGTATGATGAAAGTGGAATTGACGCTAATAATCTTAAATGGCAAGACCGAGTGAACCGCGGTCTTAACGCTTTCTTCCAGACTTCACGGCATAGAAATTATATCTTCGGTATGACAGTACCGTTCCAGAGTTTCGTCAGTAAAGGTGTCCGGACTTTAATGAACTGTAAGTTTGTAGCTAAAGGATGGACTACTGATGATAAAACGGTAGTTAAACCGTTAACTATGGAATGGAACGATGAACAAGCAAAATTCTACAGTAAAAGATTAATTGTTCATCATCCGAACAGCCAGAATTTCTGTGATGAAATATTACTCCCGAAACCGCCAGAAAATAAGATTAAAATCTATGAAAAGTTAAAGAAAGAGTTTACGACTGACCTTTACGAAGAAATCGGTAAGAAGATTGAAGCTGATGAAGAAGACCAAAAAAGAAAGGCACTTCCGCGGCTAACGTTACGACAAGAGCAAGTTATTAAAGGAATTCAAAAAAATATGACTTCTGATGAAATGGAAAAGGATTTATATTGTACTCAAGCAACTATTAGTGGTATTATTTCAACTTTAAGAACTAAAGGTATAAAAATCGATGCAAAGGCACGAAATGATACAACTAAGGGCAGTTATGTTATGGATTTGGGGTTATATAGGGGGACGTACGGCTTTAAAGCCTAAAATGGTGTAATAGGTTATATAGCGATTCCACCATTCCGCCACAATTTAACTCGTCATGTTGTAACTCAAGGAAAAATGACATAAAAACCCTAGAATATAAGATAAAATGACACAAATGTATCAAATATTAAGTATAGTTGTCCTATTATTAATAACAGGATGCAGCAGACCAATAGTAATCAATCCAGACTGGGCTTGTAACTTGACATTAAATACTACTTATATATACATCACCAATACAACCAACAATACTATATATAGAGATAGAGTTAATCAAACAGTCTGTGATCCATGCATCCAACAACCGTGCCGGACAGGTGGCTACAGTAGAATATATGTTAATAGCTTACTGAGAGAAATCAAAATCCTACAATGGAATCAAGATAAGTTCTGGAACTATTCAGACTGCTTGGTAGATTTAAATAACAGTCAAGATAATTATATGAAAGCTAAAGAAGAATTATGTAATGAATGGAACGCTAGCTGGTGCTGATTACTTGGAATATTAATCTGGTAATGTCTTGAACAAGGAACATTAATAAGAAACGTTTAATACCTTTCATTCTATCCTCACTTAGATTCTCTTAGACCAACCATACAATAAATTCTCACAATGAAAACATCGCTCTTCATAGATTTCTTTATAGCCTTGCATATCAACATAACTACTTAACGATGTCTGGATTAATACTCCACCGCATACATCGCAGGGGGTTGTTCTGTGCGTCATTTTTCTTTGTTCCTCCTTGATAATAAAAAACGCTTCATCTTTTGGTTATCTTTTATTTTTGGCTCGCTGTTTATTCTGGTTATCTATCTATCCTGGCTCGCTATCTACTTTGGTTATCTATCTATCCTGGCTCGCTTTATCTTTTGGTTATCTTTTATTTTTGGCTCGCTGTTTATTCTGGTTATCTATCTATCCTGGCTCGCTTTATCTTCTAGTAATCTTAAACTCATGACCTTAATCGTTCCGATGTGCATAAACTTTATCAGGAACTATCCCACGTATCAATAAACAATGTTCATAATAATCTGCCAAAAACCTCTTAACCATCTTCCGCCTTGCACGATTATCGGCATGACCTAAACTCTGCGGTGTGCCTTCAACATCTTTATTTAACATCTTTTTTTTCTTCTCATCCCAACCGCCAAGTTTCTTCTGCGTATCTTTCTCTCTGTCGTATATATCACGATATAACGGTGTCCGGCATTTAATGAAACAATCACCAACACGATAAACTAAAATTCTTAACTTTGGGTTATAATCTAACTTCTCAACTTCTTTCCCTTTACCGTACATCCCTAACTTTGGTGCTTTACCATTGACCACATGAAACCCTGAATATTTCCACAATGATGAACAATGTTTAGCTTTCTCACAATAACCAAAATATTGTAATAAATTGGCAGTATTGATTGTTGATATACCTTTAACATCTTTCAACCAAGTGTCATAAATCGGTTCTTCTTCAATGTATTTCTGCATTAAACTTTTATGCACGTTCTCTTTCTTCCTGAATTCTTCTAATAACTTAAGAAGTTTCTCAACATATCCCTGCTCAGCTTTGGGTAACTTATTAAGGTTATCCCTAATATAAACCAATAACTTCTTATCGTTGTATAAGTCTTTAAATTTATCTTCTTCATCTTTCTTCTCAGAAAGTTCGGATAATTCCTTACCTTCAATCTGCCTATACATTATCTGCCTGATACGATTAAACGCATCAATTCTATCTTTCTGTGCTTGGTAAAACATTCCTGTTGCCAATGCACCTAACTCAATTCTTACTTTGTTGTATTCCATTTTCTTTATCCTCCTCTAAGGTTTGTTTTAATTTTCCTAAATCTCTATTTAGGAACTCACATTTCTTCTTCATTGAATTTATGAGATTAATTGTTTCTTTCTTCATTTCCCCCAGCCCCACCGAAACAGCCAAAAACATAACATAGCGAAACAAATAGGATAATACGCCCAGACCATTGCGAAACTAACGCCAATCTCGGCACGTTGTTCAATACTCGGCGCGGATTCCAACGATGGTTCACTAGCCTGTAACACCAAGTTACTTATCCCACCAAGCAACTGAAACAAAATTAAATAGACAGACATCATAATATACAAGAAAATAAAGTAATCATTAATCTTTCTGTGTGTATATAATAACCAACATAATAAAAATACTACACCAAACTTGATTAAAAAGATTGTATAGATACTTTTAAACAGGATAGTTAATAAACTCATGTCAAAGATTCTATATTGTGGCTTACCAGCAAACGTGATGAAATCAAACGCTGCCGTTATCAACAGCAGCAGAATGATGACATACCTTGTATATCGCTGTTTATTACTTTTTCTTTGGTAATCCGTTATCTTCTTCGTCATTTTCTTTGTCTGGTTGTACTGGTTGTTCTGTTCCTTCTTCTTTTGGTTCTGTAACTGATGTCTTGCCTTGCTTCTTACCAGTGTTATCCATTACATCCTGGTAGCCTTGTATGATTTCTGCAATCTTAGCGCCAACCTGTAATTTACGGTATAATAAATACTCCTCGCTACTGGCTAATGCGTTCACTGCCAAAGTCATTTCTTCTTCATTCAATTTAAAGTTTTTTGTCATTGTATTGTTTCCTCCAATAATTATTCTAGCTCCATTTTGATAAGCGGTGTCGGTAATTCTTCAATGTCTAACTTCTTAGCTATGACCTTTAATAGTTCATAATCAGTGGCTAGCATCCGAGCAAGGTCATTCTGATTCTCGATAAATATCTCGAACTTCTTTTCCAATCTTGCCGTTTCCTTCGTCATCTTGTTGGTCACAGCTTTCATCGCTCTCGCATCCATCATTCCCATCTACATCAATCCTCCTTCCATATTTATTTTTGTGCCATACAAATTCATTGGCAGTAAAACCGCCAAGTGCATGTTTTAAGTCTGTAGCTTTAACTGCAAAAATTAATTTCTTAAATTTGGTTACAGTAGTGTACCCAAAAAAAATGAATAATGCTGTGAAGAACCAATTCTGCGCTAACCCAGAAGCTAACGCCAAAATACCGAAGAATAAACTACCAAGACCAGTACCCATCAATAATAAGATGGTTAATGATTCCGGTTTATTCATAATCCAATCTCTTGACCCTTCGAATCTTTCTTTTAATGTCATTTTTTATGCCTCATTTTATTAAATATTTTCTTAATTAATATCACTAAATAATATATTCCAAATCCAATAAACATTAATAATATTATCAATGGAAAGATTAATACTGCAAACATTGTAATAAACATTAATTTCCAAGCAAGGTTATAATTATATTCTGGGTGGGAATATCCAAACTTCATAGCAAAATCTGCACCTTCAAGAGTAAAAAACATTAAGAAATCAGCATATTTACCTACTCCCCTTACAATAAAATTATTAGTTTCATTATTACCCATATCTTTTAAAGTAAGATTTAAAGTATCATAATCTATCTTTGAAGTTATATTATTAAATTCTTCTTCTGTAAACGATACTTCATTTCTTAATTGTGCGCCAGTAAACATAAAGAGTAAGAATAATATTATAATAATCCTCCACATCATTTTTCGTCACCATATAACATGATAGCAATTGCGCCATTAGTTAATTGTGTAATCTCACATCTATACCATTTAAGTTTTATCCGTTTTAACATTAATTCTTTCTTTATTTGTTCAATACCTTTTTTAATCATATCTTCGTATGAACCGATATTCATACCAAAAATGTTTTGAAATCTGGCAATAATATCCATAATAAAATTCTTTGTAACTACTTTTTGTATTGTTATCATCTTAATTCACCGCTCAAATAAAACGTATCAACACTTTCTTTCTTGGTTTTGTACCGAGTACTTTGCATAGCTTCAACAGAAATTAAACTGAATAAGATTATTATCCCTGCCCATGCATACCCGTTCAATGTTATCAATCGTGTGTACATTATGATAATAAAATCAAGTAATAAGATTAAGACGTATGTACAGAACGTGTAATAATGAAACCGTTCTTCTGTTGCATATCCGCGCCGGAGGTCATGCAATAAATGAATCACTGTTTCTTTTTTCATGGTACGCCCTCAACTAATTCATACCCAGTAAACATATTATTAGGGTCAACGATAACCTTCTGTGCTTCATATTCAGAAATGATACTATCTATCTGTTCATTCGCATAATTGACGGCTTTCGTGTATGCAAATTTATACCCTAGCATAAACATTGCGAACATTGCGAAGAAAATCATTAAAATAACGCTTATGTCCCCCCTGTCAATTTCAACCTGTCCTAATTTCATGTTTTACATCCTCCTATTCTTACATACAAGTTTCTGATGTACTTATATTGCCTTTGTCACAGATACAAATATATTTCCCATACCCTTGTTCTATTACGGTTTTATCAGTATGGTAATCATTAATATCACTTCTACCATATTTATGATAACATAATGCATCACAATGATTAGTATGTGACCAGATAGGGCATTGTTGTTTAAATCTAAAATAAACTACTGTTACTGCTATCAATATTAAAATAACACAACTAATTATTAAGTATTTCAATATTTTATTTATAATATTATCAATATTCATTTTTTAATTTTCTCTTCAATAGTTTTATATTTTTTCATATTATAACAATCATAAATATAATTATTAACCTTATTAACACAATGATGATTCCCTGAAGTACTAATTAAAACTTCATTATTGATTATTCCATCTTTATCTAAAATATATTTAAATAAATAACAATATTCACCACAAGCACCCTTCCCAGTATGTAATGCATATTTAGCTTCATTCTCAGAAGTTACTCTTAATAATAAAGGAATTGTATATGATTTATTTACATTGTCTTGGATATAATAACAAATATTAATCATATCATTAGTAGTATAATTTAATTTATCAATTTTTATATTATTATGAATATTTCTTTCATATAATTTTAATACTGAACCAGTGGAATAATTGAACACTATACTTAATGAATAAATAACAAATATCATTAATAAAAAAAATATTAATTGTTTTTTATTCATGTTTTACATCCTCCGTATTTGTATAAATATGCGCGTGGTTTAGTTTCATCTTTCTTGCGTTGGATTTCGTTATGCCACGCCAGACAACATAACGCCCGTCTTAAACTGCGTTCACCAATATTAATCTTGTTCAATATCTGTCTGCTTGTCATCCAACCGCTGCCTTTCATTACGTTCAATACTTCTTCTGAACTCATGTTTCCTACATTCTTCTTCAAAATTTAATGTATCTTGATCGTCATACATCGTTCTGCCTTCTATAAATGAAATATATTATTATTGATATAATAAATCCGCTTAATAATCCATACCCATACCATAATGCATCTACTTCATTCATGTTTACCTTTATTCATAAAGTGTATTACTCATTGATTCTTTACTATATGAATATTATGGTTTGTGTTTAACTTTAGCTTTACTTTCTAACTCTTCTGCTCGTTTCTTCCAAAAATTCCTACTCTGAATTAATAATGCAATTTCATTATCAACTTCTATTTTATTATAAAAATGGTATTCTGTTAATTCCATCCTCACGACCTCCGCTTATATTACTTTTATACCTTTAGATTCTAATTCTTGAATACATTTCTTACAAAATATTCTTTCTTTTGGTTGACCTATATCTTCAGTAACATAACACCGCATTACTTTAAACTTAAATTTAATACATTTTTCACAAAAACCTATCATCCTCACAACCTCCGCTTAATTAATATAAGTATCATGTTTATGCTTCCAAAAGTTCTTTTTGATTATCTTAATTCCACAAGTTTCACATTCCATTTTTGTTTAATGTGGGTTGTTGAAACAAAAGTAATACCGATTGGCTGCATTTGTATTACTTTTGCGCTATTTTACTCAAAATCTACTATCCCAATACGCTTATTTTTGCGCATGTTACCTTTGACTGTCTCAATTATTACTGCTGTTTTATCAGCAAAACATACTTTTGCACCTATCGCCCATAACTGTTTAACTGCTGTACTACTTTTCGGCTGTTCTAATAGTTTCTTATGTGTTTCAAGTTCTGCTTGTTCCTTCTTATTTAGCTTGATTGCTAGTACTATATGATTCTTATCTGGTTTATCTTCATCAAGAGTATATGATCTAAATGGTACTTTTGGCAATCCAGCTGCTTTTTCTACCTCTTTTCCCTGCTTAATTTGTTGTTTTATGTCCATTTTTCATCTTATCTTCGTTAGTGGCTATTTAAGTCGCCCTCAGGCGATTACGCATAATGTTTTGATACTACGAAGTCTTACTAATGTAAGCTATATTCTTTACATCCTTTACCCTTATATTCTTCAATTTTCAAACAATGATTAAATTTGATACAATCAAAGCAAGATTTGGATGTAGCCTTTTTAGGCGGAATCGTAGTATCTTCATTGGGCGAAGTTTCGGAGTTAATTTCACTAATTGGTATATTTGTGATTTCCAATTTACTTGCTATCTCAATTTTAGCTTCCTCATCTGAATCTGCAAATATTGTAGATAGATATTGCCCTTTAAAATAAACTTGATATTCTTTTCTCATTTTATTTTTCCATACTCCGAAATTTGGGTGCAACCGCCTAATGTACGTTTTTTCACGACGTCATTAACTAATTAAACTTTTATTGATTTTGATGATGTAGGAGAGCCACAAAGGCGAACCGTGAAAAAAACATTAGGCTCTCCTGTTCTGGAAAAAAGTTTCCCACCGTCGTAGTTTCAGTATCTAATAATATATCCACTTTTCCAATACCAAAAGGATTATGAAATCTAATATCATAAATTGCTTTATTATCACATACAATAATTGCAGTTACAATTAAATCTCTTGATTTTGAACTTCTTAAATCCTTTTTGGAAGGTAGCAATTTATATTGTAATATTTCTTCACTAAATTTTCCTTTTGGATAAGGGTGGCTATGAATACTTCCAATAAAATGCCAACCTAAATCTCTTGAATACTTAAATAATTCTCTTGATTCTTTATCTTCAATTTTAAAATTATTATCTGGTTTTTTTGCTATATTTTTCATAGGAATTATGTGCCAAACTTCGTTATCTGTATAGGGTTTTTCTGTGTATATAAGTGCAATTGCTTCATTAGGATAATCCATAACACATTTTCTTAAAAACCCATTCCAATTAATTCTTCTTTTTATCACTTTATGTTTACCATTTTGCACAATGCCAATAATTTGGATAATAGTAACTTAATATACAAGGTAAAACCCATAACAAAAATATGATAGATACTATTAATATTATTGCCATTACTCCAATTTTCCATAGTTCTGATTTATTATTTTCCATCTTTTCTTTGCGTGTGGGAAACTTTTTAGTCGGCGTTAGCCGATTGAGCTTAATGTTGGAATTAATAAACGTAAGAAATTAACTTACGTCCAAGCATTCCATTCTTCAACCATTTTTATCCTCCATAATTTCTTATGTCCCGAAGGGCTTTGTTATTAATTCTCATTATGCGTGTCCGATAGGACTAAATAGCCACGTCGTCTTTCGTTTTGGTGTTTTTCTTCTTTACTTCTTTTATTGTTTCTTTATTATCCTTAAAATCATAATCTTCGCCATAATCTACTTTTGGTGCAATAAATACACCTAAATTAGAATAGGTAATTAAAACTGGATGGTCTTTTTTTCTATCCTCATATAATATTAAATCTTTAATATCCATTTTTTGTTTAAAAAATGCTTTACAAATATTAAGAAACCAATCAACATATTCTTTAGATATTAAAGTTCTTTTACAAATATATTTATGTTGTTCTACATCCATTGATACTTTATTCCAATCAGTTTCAATCCATTCATAATTCTTAAATATAGATTTCTCAAACCAATCTATTTGTTTTGTGTCTTCAAAACTCTCTTTAAGTTTAAATATTGCTGCAACATTACCACAATCCATAATCATTGCGTCATTAAAATCTTTTATCCTTCTTTCAACCATTTTTTTACCTCATTTGTTTTTTGTTTCGTCAGGGGCTATTTAAGTCGCCCTCAGGCGATTACGCATAATGTTGGTGTTAAGCGTCAGTCACCTGAGTGAGACTTCTTCGAACTCGGTTATTGCGTTTAACATCTCATTTCACGATAGTCAATTACTAATTATTCTTTTTTGTTAGGTTTTGGCTTCGTCGTTTTGTTTGTTTTATATAATGCATAAAAATACATTCCATATCCCAATAAACCAAATATTGAACCTATAACTGTCCAATATATACCTGCACTACCACAATTACATTTAACTTCTGCACATTGAGGTATAACGGTTTCTTCACATTTATTTAAACTATCTTCACATAAGTTTAATTCTTGTTTATATGGTCTTTCAATAATTATTGTTCCATTATGAATCATTATATATATCAATGGCATAAATAATAACATAAATAAAATAGCCGTTTTAAACATATCAAATATTTCTCTCATTTTCTTTTCGTCTCCGTTAAGCCAAAACTTAACTTTTTATATATTAATTGATTTTGTGAAATGTTCTTTTTTTCACGACGTCATTAACCATTATTTTTATTATATTGTTCTTCGGTCATTTCACTCTTTAATATTATACCATCACATACATTACAAGTTAAATAAAAGTAACCATTATGTAGGTATTTATCGTTTAACATTTATACCCATTTCATTTCTTTTATTATATGTTTAATATAATTTTTATCACTAACTTTTAATGTTCCACAATCAAGTTTTCCTATTAATTCTTCGGCATATTCTTTAATTATTTTCATTTAAACCACCTTTTCATTCTCTGCTTCTTCTTGTTCAATCTCTACCATACTTTTACCGTGTCCTAAATTCTCAACAAACTCTTTTGCTCGTTCTTCATTATTTTCTTTATCCATTTTTATCATCCTCTAGTTGATGGTCTATGT
>Ga0207997_1000457_pt1 | contig 20946 bp, 38 predicted proteins | sample AntAceMetag02UKN_FD_184777 | JGI IMG/M metagenome (GOLD analysis project Ga0207997, IMG submission 184777) | Saline lake microbial communities from Ace Lake, Antarctica - Antarctic Ace Lake Metagenome 02UKN (SPAdes) (version 2) | ecosystem: Environmental > Aquatic > Non-marine Saline and... | reverse complement strand
TTCCACCTAACCACCAAGGATCACCACTCATATCTAAATGCCCAACAACCCCCTCAATAAAATTAAATGTTCCAGTATATCCCAAAGCATTAACATCTCCGGCACTTATTTCATCATAAGTTATATCTGCAGGAGTATCTAAACCATCCCAGAAATCAGAATTATTTACATTAATTGTAGAATAATTAGTAGGTATTGCAGGGATAAGATCTATTCCAATATTACCTTCAGTACCTATTTGTAATGCAAGAGTAAAAGGTATAACTAACATTAAGATTATGAATATCACTAATTTTTTTTGAATCATTTTAGGTTAAATCTCTTATACTTAAACCTGTTTCTTGTGGAATGAACCTTGCTGGTTCTCTCCTTTGTACTGGTTCTCTTCTAGTTGTAGCTCTCCTAGTTGTTCTTCTTCTAGGTTTTGCTCTAGTAGTTGTAGATTTTCTTCTTGTTTTCCTTCTTGTAATTGGTTTAGATTTCCTTCTTATAACTGGACTAGATTTAACTACTGGTCTTTGTTCAAGTCTACTTGCAAGTATTTGCGCAAATGAAGGTTTATTAAATTGCTCTTTAGCTAATCTTTCTCCTTTCAATCTTGCTTGTTTCTCTGCTTCCTTTGCAAATGCTTGTCTACTTATTTGTGTAGTTTTCTTTGCAACAACTTTTTTAAAAGATCTCCTTTCTTTTTGAACTGCTATTCTCTTCTGTCCAGATTGTTTTAATCTTTGTAATATTCCCATTTTAATTATACCTTTTCATTGTTCTCCTTTTCCCCTACTTAAAAATAACCATAATGCAGAGAATATAGTTACACTAATTACTATACCTAATATTTCAATATTTATTAAACCTTCCTTTAAGCTTAACATTAGTGTAATTAAGAATACTGAAAGAGAAGCCATTGTTGCCCACATAGGCATATCTGAATATCCTGTCTTTCTTTTCTGTGTTGAACTTCCACCAATAAATACTAATCCAAATACAAATATTAATAATCCAATTATAAATGAAGGTACTGCTGTAGCTACCTCTACTAAAGTTTCATCTATTCCACCTGTCATATTAGGTACATCATATAAGCTCATTTTAAGGGGATCTCCCAAACCACGCCTTGTAAGCTAGTAGTCCTGCTATATAAACTAAGAGTGATATAAATGCTGTTAGTATAATTCCAAATCCAGTATATGAACCAAATATCTTTTTGAAACCAGTTTTAACTATTGAAGTAGTTATACTCATTGCTCCTTTAATTCCAATCTTAAACTGTCCACCACTGGTTGATACTTGATCTCCAGGGTTAGCTGTACTTTCAAAGAATGAATCACTTGTAGATTCTGCATCATCTCTGAACGCACTAACATTACCTTCTATTTGAGTATTCATATTTACAAAATCAGAATCATCTGCAATATTTATTGCAGCTTCATTTTCATTTCCAAAGTTAACAGCGAAGGTTATAATGGCAATTGAAAATAATGCCATCATTAATATGCTAGTAATTAATTTAATATGTGAGGTTGCCATTATTGTCTGTTACTCCCTTTTACTAATACTATTATCACCGCAACTACAAACCATAGTAGTGTTGCACCTTTACCAATCCAACTAGTAGTATAAACTAAATTCAATACAGAAAGTATTACTAATCCAACTATTAACATAAATCCTAATACCATTGGGTTATCGGTTACACTCATTCCAACTATTAATAATAGTATGGTTACTGCTAGGAATATTAAACTACCACCATATAAATCTGCAGGATCTTGTTTAACACTCATTACAGAATATACCTTTTCTTCTCCACCACTAAATATCTTAACCATAATACTACTTTCATTTCCAAACCCAATTGGAACTGTACAACTTAATGTTCCACCTGCAGCAAATAAACTATCTGCACATACTGCTGAAGTTCCAAGTGCATCAAACAAAGTTACATTTAAGGTTGTGGTTGCACTAACCCCACTTGGAATTACATAAGTTGCAGAAACTAATCTAGTTGTTCTATCATAAGTAAGGGTTGTGGAAAAGTCATCACCAACGGTAAAATCCTCTGGAGATATTCCTGTTGCAAAACTATTAATATTTATTTCACAATCTGTAAAGGTTGGGTTCTGGCAGTTAGCAACTATATTTGTAAAAGAATCTAATACTTTTCCATCCTTTAATATGATTAAATTATATATTGCATCACTTCTAATTAGATGTGCAATGGTATAACCAGCACTACTTATCAAAGGAATTTCTATTGTTTTAAATACACCTTCATCAATGTACTGCCTTTGTATTTGTATTATTGCACCAGGAACTAATTCAAAGTTTTGATCCTTATAGGTTATCTTAAACTCTTGGCCTAAAGAAGAATTAAGATTATACAAATTTATATTATTATTAGTTGTTGAATTTGTTAAGGTATAGTTTTGTATATTATAAAACTCTGAAAACCTATTTAATGATTCATATTTTATAATTGCATCTGCTCTAAATCTTGCAGAACCTAAATCTACATTAGTACAAACCTGTGCAGGATTAACATAAGCATAAGCTTGTGAAAAGTTGAAAGGTAGTTCGGCTAAATTTAACCTAGATATTGTTAAATCAATATTCATAGAAGTATTCTGAGAACCTCCAGTTAAGAATGATTGGTCTGTTTCATCAAGCATGGTAAAGTTAAATACTAAGTAAGTTCCAGCAGAACAATCATCAAATACTAAATTATTAACTGTTTGATTATGCGTAGTTGTTGTTTGTGAAAATCCATTTTCCAATGTAATATTCCAAAAGAAAGTCATATTTACATCTGCAGTTACTAAAGGAATATCATTATCAAATGTTGCAGAGAATTCATTAGTATCATATTCTGTAAAGTCTGAACTAAATGCAGTATTATTATATATTAAATCAATGGCAGATATTCTAAATCCAGTTAGCACTGATACATTTAAGGTAAATGTTTCTGTTGATCCTTCTACTGTGGAGTTTACAAATGATTCTGCTATTGCACTAAAAGGTATTACAGAGAAAGAATTATTACTACTTGAAAAACTACAATTATTAAAGGTTACATTTTCATAGCAAGTCCAAACATTCCATTCATAATCTCCTAAGATAAAATCATCAATGAATTCTGTTGTTGAATTACTTGTACCTGTAATATAAACTATTACTGTATCATTAAATATTCCAGTATCATTCCAAACATAATAAGTTGCGTTAGTTAAACTATAATTAGTGGTAGTAGAATAACTAGCAGTAAAATTTGAACCAGTATCTGAAACCGTTAAACCATCTGCAGGTGAACTTAAAGTTACTGCAATCCCATCTAGTCTAACATAAGTTAAACCTGCTCCACTATTATACAAAGCTGTTAATTCAGTTGAAGTTAAATCCCTATTCCAGAAACCTACTTCATCAATTAATCCATCCCAAGCAAAACCCCCACTAGTATCTGCTGCACCTATTAATAGTTCTACATTATCTGAATCTGTCCAACTGGTTAAAGTTACTGAACTATCTGAAAGAACAGTATTTCTATAATAACTTCTTGTTGTTCCATTAAATATTAAACAATGGAATTGCCAGTTAACTCTAGATTGAACTACATTAATAAATTGATTAGTTATTGCACCTTGCCAATTAGCTCCTGCGTTCCAATGTCCAAAACCTAATGAATTCTTTTGTACTGATCCATCACTTCCTGTAACATTGTTTAGGTAGATTGTTCCCTGTGAACCAGCACTTGAAGAATTTGTCCACAAACACATACTGAAATTCCCTGAACTATCTGTATCTATAATATTAAAGGTAGCTCCATCACCATAAATATAATCATTTGATAAAGCATTTCCAATTAATCCAGTTGCATAAGTTCCAGTTCGATTACTTAAATCTAAACTTCCAACTGCATCTTCATTGGTACTTAAATTATAATAGGCAATTAAATCTGTATTAAGATTTGAAGTCCAGGTTGAAGCTGAAACAACTGAAATTGATATAAGCATTACTATTAAGGTTACTAAAAAGGTTGCTGAGAATCGCTTAGAATGATTCTTATGTGTTAGAAATACCATCTTTTATACATTTCCTCCTGAATCTCCACTAAATAGTATAATTCCTGCAACAAAGGCAAGAATACTCATAATTCCTGGAGAATATAATATTAAGAAAGATAATACTATATGTTCTTTTAATATTCCACCAAGCTCACTTCCATCATTATAAATCTCCTCATAAATATTACTCATTATCAAACAACCGATTATTAATATTAATACAACTGCTAAGAATAATCCTATCAACCATTTATCTCCTGTCTCTCTAAATACAAATGCTAATCCAAATACCCCAAACAATCCTAGAACATATAATACTCCTGATACCCAAGTCATATTTTGTATAAAAGTATTTACTGGATCTATTGCTACATCAGTTATGAATGTTGCATTTGCATCACCAACCATTCCAAGTTCAGATAGTTCTGGAACTGCTTCATCCATTACCCAGTTAATTGTTGAACTTCCTATTGCTAACATTATTCCTAGCATTAGTAATAAGAATAAACCTCCAACTACAAATAGTATTCCTATAAAACTTCCTTTCTTATTTTTCATCTTTGAACCTCGATTTAGTTAAAACTTCTCTTAGATTTGGTATGTTTGCCATTGCCTTAGATAATCTTGCATCACTAATCATTTTCTGTGCAGTACCATTCTTTATTTTCTCTAGCTTTATATCTGTAAACATTTCCTTTAGCTTAGGATCAACTCGCATAGATACTGAATTTTTATCTGCCATTAGAAAGTTGAATTAATATCTACACCCCTTTCAATCATTCTTCTGTATTCTTTATCTCTGAATATTCCTGTGAATATCCATATCATCCATAAAGGTAATGCTACTAAAGTTAATCCAAACATTACAATGAACAGCTTAGTAAACAAATCTCCAACTAAACTGTTAGGTAAATAAGCTAAAGTCATATTACCTACTAAGAATATTATTGCTAAGATAATAGACCAAGCAACACCAAAGCATACTGGCCTTAGATGTTTTAGCATACTTACATGAAGTATAGAACCATCTTCATCTTTTGAATCTCCTGCAGGTAATCTAGTTGATATGAATAGAACCAATGCAAATAAGAAGCCCAGTATTAAAAAAGAATATCCATAGGTAGAAGTCATTTGTTCTGTTGCATTTATTCCATTGTAAGTTATTTTAAAATCAATACAACCAGTTTCTCTTTCAACAGCATTACCACAATCATAACAGTATTGGTAATCTCCATTGGTTGTGAAGTTATTAGCAGAAATATTATAGGAGTAATAAGTTCCATCTTGAATCATTTCTACATTAGATAATATTACTCTATTGTTTAATCCCATTACTCTGCTCAGATTACATCCTGTGCAATTATTACAAGTCTGGTAAAGTTCTACATCTTGTCCTAACTGGAACTCTCCAATTGATGTAGCACTAACTAAAGTTATTATAAATAATCCTAAGAATAAAGTTAGTATTTGTTTCATTGTTTCACCTAGATTATACTTTTTGTTTTCTTATTCAACTTCTTAACTTGTTTCAAAACCATTCCAGCACCAATTATCTTTCCATGTGTTGGAAAGGTTTTACCAATGTTTTCAAATCCTTCAGCACTTTTCTCTTTCAGAGTTGTTACTGCTGCATCATCTGTTACATTTGGTATTACTCCAATAACTGTTGCACCGAAGATTGATTTCAATCCAAGCTTAGCATATTTTTTAACCATACTATCTCCTCTTGAACAATGCCATTGGATTATATGTTTGTTGCATTGGTTGCTGTGCTAAGCCATTGCTCTTTACTTCTGATATATTAATATGCTGCCTTAATGTAGTTCTCTCTTGTCCTTTCCAAGCTCTTTGATATGCAGAGTGTATTGTATCTTGAACAAATCTTATTACTGATTCAAATCTCTTTAACTTATTCTTAATCTTCTGTTCCCTTATCACTCCAAGTTCTCTTTCAATTCTACTTTCCATCTCCATTAATACTTTATCTTCTATCTCTTTTTCCCCAGCAGTATCAACTTCTTTCCCCATTAATTCAAGTGCGAACTTCCTGGTATCTACCTTAGCTTGTATTCTTTGTTTCAATTCATCTTTACAATCATCTAGGGTTGGATATAAAAACATCTTATCATACTCCATAAATATATCATCAACCATTGTTGTTGAAAGGTCTTCCATCTTAGCATCTATTTGCTTATCATCATAATTAGAAAGTAAAGTATTCTTATTCAGATACCATTGAACAGCACCCATAATATAATTAACACCATAATCACTAAGGATAATCATATCATTATCTTCAGGAGCTACCCACCTAACTACTCCATCTTCACACTTCTTTAATACATATCCCTTCAGTAGATTATGTATTCTTTCAAGTAATTCCCCTAAGTCTAACTGTTCACTAATCATTCCCCTATCCTCTTGCTGCATCATTACTTCTTGTTGGGATTGGTTAAGCTTAGCTGCATCTGATTGTAATTGTGATTCTCTTACGGTTCTTTCTGCATCTTCAAGTGCTTGTTCTTGTTGTTCCATTACAATTCACTTCCTTTGGTAATGATTCCCATTTATTCAAACTCTAATTTAACTCTTCCTTTCCTTCCTTTTAGATATGGCTCTCTTCCTTTGCATCTAAGATTACGCATCATCTTATCTAGGTCTTTAAGTCTAACCATTTTAATTGTTTCTTTTAATTCTTTATCTGATGTCATTATATTATCCTCCCTTTTGCTCGTTGGATTTCTTTTACTTCTCCTAACTTACTAAGCCTTAATCCCCTTCTCTCTATAAATAATGTTCCCTCTTTACCTTTCTTTTTCCTAAATCCTTTTGGGGTTTGTAATGTCCCACCTTCAACTTTAAATGTAGCAGCTAATGTGCTTCCAACTCTTTGTGTTCCAATTGCAAATGCTCTCTTCAAATCCCTTGTAGTTGCAATGGTTCTAAACTTCCCACCTCTTCGTATTGATACTGTGAAAAGTCTACCTGATTTTAATTGACTAGGTGTATCAAATTTAATTAATCTACCTAAGGTTTCAGTTGGTCTAGTTGGTGTTGAAATAGAAGGAGGTTTAGAAATATCCGAAGCTACTTTACTTTGACTTAAACTTTTTAATACACTTTTTGTAGCAGTAGAACTTAAACCTTTACTACTGATAACCCTACTTATTTTACTAATACTGCTAGGTCTACTAACTTTACTTATCTCACTAACTCTACTTGTTCTACTTATTTTACTAATACTGCTAGGTCTACTAACTTTACTAACTTTACTTATCTCACTAACTCTACTTGTTCTACTTATTTTACTAATACTGCTAGGTCTACTAACTTTACTAACTTTACTTATCTCACTAACTCTACTTGTTCTACTTATTATACTTGGAGTTGATGGTGTAGATCTAGAAGAGATTACAGAAGTTACACCAACCCTACTAGGAGTGATAATGCTAGGTCTTCTAACCCCAGTATCAGAAGATACTTCCTTTAAACTTTGTGATGCTCTACTTAATGTACTCTTTAATTTTGTTTGTGGTATTATTTCAATTTTAGGTGTAGCAGTTAATCCTGCAATTGCAGTTTTCTGATAGATAGGTACTTTAATCCCATCAATTTCTGTAAAAAATTTAAATTTAATATCTTCAAACTTAGTTGTAAATGGAAAAATAATTTCTCTTTCAGGTTTAATAAATGGAGTTATGGCTTCACCAGATTTTAATTTAGGTTCTGTTGCTAGTATTTTTTCAGGAGTTAATCCTCTTCTTCCTCCAAGTGCTTCTTGTAATTCTAATATCTTTGCTCTACCTTTTTGTTTAGGTATCTTTATTTTTTTAAGAGTTACCCTTACTAAAGTTGGTTGTCCTCCAGTAATATCTAATCCGAATAGTTTTGGTTTCTTCCCTTCTGCACCTACTCTTAAAAATGCTGGACTTACAACATCTGCACCAAACTCTCCTGGAAATTCAGACTTAATTGTTGTCTTTCCTTTTAAACTTTCCCCAGTTAATATATCTCTTTTAGCTCGGTCTGAAGTTATTTTTAATATTTTTCCTATATTAGATTCTTTTGCCTTAGCTATTTCAGGTAAGTCTGTTGCTTTAAATGCTCTGGGTATTCCTGCTTCTTCTCCTGGAAGTTTTGCTTCAAGGAATCTTTTTCTTAATTGCTTAGGGGTTTCTCCTTTTTTTATTACAGGAAAACTACCTTTACCTTCTAATACTTTTACATCTGCAATTGATTTAAAAGGTATCTCTGTTTTTCCAAATGTTTTTATAAATGAAGAAGTTTTAACAAATGCTCTTTCTCCTTTAAATGCACCAGTACCAAATAATAATAAATCCTTTGTAGATACCCCAACAATTCCACCCCTTTCTGCAGAAGTTAAACCAGGAGCTATTGCTCTCCTTACAACATCTGCACCAAAAAGTCCAGTTAATCCTAAACCTGCAGTTGTACTTGCTAAAGTAAAACCTGTTTCTGCAATAGTTGCACCTCGAGTAGCACCAATTCTAGTAAACCCTCCAACTAATCCTCCAGCTAATTTTGTACCAGAACCAATTGCTTTAACTCCAAAACCAAAAGCACTTCCTGCACCGAATGTAATTACTTGTTTAATTGGTTGTTGTTCAATATCTTCTAGTATTCCAGTAAGTCCACCCTTAGCAAATTCTCTTAAAGGTTCTACCTTAAATATTTGTTTAGCAACTGGGGATAGTTGTCCGGAAAGAACAGTTAAACCTTCAGGTATAATCTCTTTTATTTTTAATGATTCAAAAAGAGGTTTAACAGTTTTTCTACTTGCATCAGATTCTGCTTCAGATAATAATTCCTTTCCTTTAGAAAATATTTGTCCTGCTCTTGTAAACTTTAATTCTGTAACTGCTTTTCCACCTGAAGCAATTTGTTGTACTTCTCCTAAAGTTGCAAGTCTTTCAGTAAATATACCTTGTCCTGACTTCGGAGGTTCTATAACTTTTGTTTCCATAATAGAAATTTTATCACCACTAGGAAGTTTTTGCGTACCAACTTCTCTTGTAACTATTCCTCCAAAAGGTAATACTGGAACATCAAAAGTTACCTTGCTAGTTAAGTCCTGTCTAGTTCCAAATAACTTTCCACTACCTGTTGTAAAACCAAATGTATCTTCTTTTATAACACCAGGTAGTAATGTTTTAGTTTCAATATCTTTTCTAGGAACTACTAATCTTGGTGCTGCTCTTTCTTCCTTAAATAATTTTAATGATTGTTTTACTTCACTAACATTTGCTCTTTCTTCCTTAAATAATTTTAATGATTGTTTTACTTCACTAACATTTGCTCTTTCTTCCTTAAATAATTTTAATGATTGTTTTACTTCACTAACATTTGCTTTAGTAATAGCTTCTTTAAAAAAATCAGATTTAAAGCTTATAGCTTTCCCACTCTCTATTCTTTCTATTGACCTTTCAGTATTTGCAATGATTCTTTTTTCAAGGGTTTGTTTTTGCTTTTCAGATAACTTTGCAAATTGTTCTGTTTGTATTCTTTCAATCCTTGCTTCCCTTGCTGCTTTTAATTGGTCTAATTCTATTTGCCTATTAGATTTTTCTGCTTCTAATTGTCTTGCTGTTTCTATTGCAGCTGCTTCAGCTGCAGCTGAACTTCTACTTCCTCCACCCCCACTTCTACTTCCTCCACCCCCACTTCTACTTCCTCCACCCCCACTTCTACTTCGTTCAAATACTTCTCTGCTTCCTGGTGGAATTGGAACATCCTTATCTCTAAAAGCTGGTGCTAGTTCTCCAGCAGGTAACCCAGAAACTAATCCAGGAGAAACATCTTCAACATCTTTTATCTTCTGTTTATCTATAAAGTCTTGAAGTCTTCCCATATTATTTTAATTTAAATCCCTTTATTTTTTTAATAGAATAATTAGAAATATAAAACAATCCAATACATAAAGCTAGTACCGAAGTTTTCAAATACCACTCTGGATAATCATAAACAGGAACTTTCAAATACTCTTCGCTTTGTTGAATAGCGACAATGAATAAGAATATAAGTGAAGAAACAATACCTGCATTTAATATAGTGAAACCCAATAATTCTTTTCTAATTTTGGTTAGTATTTTCATTTTGTGGTGCTTGTATACAGAAAGTGTCACACTGTATACAGTTTGTGTTACAAGTAACACAACTACCACAAAAACAAATTATATAAATGTTCCCCCCCTACTAGTAGTTGCTTTTGGAAATGTTTATAAATATATAGAACTATGTATAAGTATGACTAATTCAGATTTGATTGAACAAGAAGAACAAGAAAGTGCAGTGTTCAATATGGCACTAGATACCTTAAAAAGAATTGGTAAAATACTAGAAGAAATAAAACAATTATCATATAAAACAGAATACACAATGGAAGTAAGACAAGCAGTTAAGATAAGTTTAGTTAAACATTTTTTTATACAAGCATCACCATTATTAGCGAATGAAACAACTAAAGAATATAAAACAGAGATACTAAAACTAACTCCTAAGATTACAAAAATATTTACAAATAAAGGTTTTGGAATTGATCCTTTAAAAGATACATTGATTACTTATGATGTAGATTTAGAAATTAGGTTGGATGAAATACTAATAGAACTTCAAACACAACTTCAAAAACAAAACTACTTTATGCCTAAAGCTGAAGATGAAGGAGATTTTTAATTCTTTAAATGGTAATGCTAACACTGGGTTATGAACCTAAAGAGAAATATAAGTGGAAAGTTTTATCAAATGATTATGAAGGAGATAGTTATAACGAAAAATTAATTGTAAAGATACATGCAAAGTTATGGACTAAGATTAAGAACATAAAGAAATATCAAAAGAAAGGATATGATAGTCCAATACTTATTGATGGACACAGAAGAACTGGTAAATCTACATTAGCAAAAGCCATTGCTTATCTTATTAATCCTGATATGACTATAAATAATTTTGTTTCAGGAATAGAAGAAGCTCCAGAGAAGATAAGTAATGCCAAGGAAGATGATGTATTAATATTTGATGAAGGAAGTTTGATTGCTAATTCAAAAGATGGTATGAGTAAAGTGAATAAACAATTGGAAAAGATTATAGATGTTGTTGGAGTAAAGAGATTAGTTTTAATATTTTGTATGCCTTCCTTCTTTAGTATTTCTAAAACAATTGCAATCCAACATTCAAGATTTTTAATTCATGTTTATACTGGAGATAAATTAGAACGAGGAAAGTTTAGTTATTTTGGAACTAAGAAAAAGGCATTATTATATATGATTGGTAAAAAAAACTTTGGATCATATAAGAAACCGAAATCAAATTGGACTGGAAAGTTTAATGACTTTAGTTTACCCTTTGAAGAGGATTATAATAAATTAAAGGCAGAATCATTATCAGAAGCATTAGGGATTGATAACAAGAAAGGAAAACCAAAGAAAGAAATAGATTATAAGAGAGAATTCATTGCAAAATTTAAAGAAAACAATCCAGAAGTTACAGATGTAATGATATTTAAAGGGTTTGGGATAAGTAAGAGTGAATATTACCGTAGAGCTAAGGCCTATAGAGAGGCACAGGGTAAATAGTCCCCCACATATAATATAATAACCCCTATTAAAAATTCAAAATTATTTCAACTAAATAACTATAATATCTATTATCATAGGCTAAAGTGTCACACTGTGACAACAAACACACAAGATTAAAAAGGCAAACCCCCTATAACCTACCGTATTAATGCTTATTATTACTATAAGGGAGGTAAAAAAGAAATGAAAATGTTCAAGAGAGGAGGAGTTGTTGGAGATCTTATCTCAGGTACAGGAGGTCTAATCATAACTACTGTTGTTATTCTTGTTGTTATTTCTACTTTGCTTGGTGCAAGTCTATTGACTAGTGGATCAGAATACGAAAACGCTACAACTCGTATGGCTGGTAATTTCACATCTGGAATAGATAATGTATCTTCAAAGATACCGACTATCTTATTGATAGGAGCAGTGGTTTTATTATTCGGAGTAATCGTATTACTAGTAAGACAAGCTGGTGCAATGGGTATCGGAGCAGGTGGAGCATCTCTATAAATCTAGAATGAAAATGTTCAAGAGAGGAGGAGTTGTTGGAGATCTTATCTCAGGTACAGGTAGTTTAATTATCACTACTGTTGTAATATTAGTTGTAATATCGACGCTATTAGGTGCGAGTTTATTGACAGCTGGATCAGTATATGATTCTGCAGCATACGGTATGGCTAGTAATTTCACAGCTGGAATTGATAATGTTTCAAGCAAGATTCCTACTATCCTATTAATTGGTGCAGTGGTTTTATTATTCGGAGTAATCGTATTACTAGTAAGACAGGCTGGAGCAATGGGTATTGGAGCTGGTGGAGCTTCTTTGTAAATTACAAAGATAACAACACAAACAAATTTTTTTTAACCCAATGATTTTGGTGGGTTTATTTTATTTTAGAATTATTTAGCGAGGGTGATATTACCAAAGTTAATATCCATACTACTATCAGAAGTTGATGTTTCTAAATCTAATGCAGTTAGATTTCCATGGTCTACTATAAAATGATAAACAGCTTTATTATCTACCATTAATGACAGCGTTCCTGAAACACCATCTATTTCATATTTATCTTTCATATTATCATTAAAGTATTGAATAGGATTGCTAGTACAAGAATCTACTCTATCAAGAAAGTAATAACCACCAACGAGAACCATGGATAGAACTATCATTAAGAAACAGATAAAACTAATTATATCTAATTTGATTTTTCCTTTATTGTTCATTTTATTCTTCCTCTTCTTCTTCAACATCTTCTTCTAAGATTTCGTTTCTTCTTTTTCCTTGCTCTAGTAGTTGTGAAAGTAGCTGGTTTGTTAATTGCCATTGCATTAACATCTGGTAAGCTGCTTCCCCTGTGTGAGCTAGGGAGTTTCTGAAATCTTGAAGCTTCTCTTGTTGCTGCTCCTCGGTTAAAGCTTTCTCTTCCTGGACTTCTTCTGCTTTTATCTTTTTCCTCATTGTATTCCTCCATTAATTTATTTAGTTTCTTTTGATTACTTCGTACAAGTAATAAATAGAATATTATAAGCATTATTAAACTTATTATTATTACTGTTGGTATTAGCATTTTATTTAACTCCTATCTTAAAATATTCTTTTTCTATTTTGTTTACTATATGATAATAAGCAAGGAATGAAATAATACTCATAACAAAAAAGATTATAGAAGTAATAAGTAAAGGTAATTGTACTTCTATGTTATCAGTAGCCATACCTATTGCTGCTAAGATAATAGAGATTCCAACATATATAAAACTCATTATATCTAAATTATTTTGTTGTCTTTGGCAAAATTCAATCCTATCTAATTGCTTCAATTTAATTATATCTTTTCTAGTTACTCTCATTTTACTACGCAGGACTTATCCCACTTCCTCCTGCACAAATGGTATCTGCCCTCGATAAAGCTTCGGTTACTGGAGCTATAACTTCCTTTGCAGCATTTACTGCATTAGTTGCTTGTCCTACCAGTTCGCCTATTTGATCTATCAATAACCATAAAGCTATAATCATAATAATTAAGAAGATTCCATTAATCATAATTGTTCCATACTTCTCCATGAAACCTATTTTCTTATATCTCTCTGTGATATTTTTTCTAATAGCAACATGCATATACCTCATATCTCTGTCGATAGGTTCAATATCTAACATACCCATTTTTGCATCTAAATCTCCTAGAAGAATATTATACCAATAACCATCTTGTCCTACTGCAAACCAGTAAGTATTCTTACCCATCTTCTTTCCATACGCTGTCCTATAAACTTTCTTCTTTCTTAGGTAAAGAATTTCTTCACCACCGTCACCAATCTTAACTAACCTTGCCCTATCCTTAAAGGTAACTTGATAACCTTGACCTGCAACATTTTCAAATAAAACTATTCTTTTATTATAAGTTTTATTTTGTAAATATAACCAAACACCGATAGCAACTGCAATGAATACAATTATTACTGCAAAGATAATTGTTAGTGTTCCACCACCCTTATCACTTACAAAACTGGGTATACTTACTCCTCCAGTATCAAAGCCCATAATAGATCCCATTATTCAATACCCTCTTCGTGCTTCTTAATCCATTCAACTAAAAGTAATTCAATTACAGGTGAAAGTTTTCTTCCAGAAGTATTATTTATTTTCTGTGCTGTATCAACAACATCTTCATCAATAGTCACCGAATATGTCTTTTTTACCATTATATATAGAAGTATATAGAACTATATACTTATAAATATTCCTATTTCTTCACTTTGCTGTTAGCATATTGATTACACCATCCTTCCTCGAATAAGAATATAGAAAAATATAATCCACAACAAAGTATGGTATACGGAAGTATACCTCGGTATACCAATGAACACATAATTAAAAATATCCAGATGTTCTGTAAATATCCCTGCATTAGAATTAGAAAAGAATATTTCTCGTTGCTGTTAAACTTTATATGCCCCTGCTCGTGATACCACTTCCAACTGCCTTTCTTACAACCATATATCTTTCCAGTAGCTAAATCTACATGGCCTGTTCTATAAGTTTTCAATTCTACTTTCCTTACCTGTTCCTTTAAAGCCATTTTTACTTCTAATTTCAATTCTAACCCATATTATAAGTACAAGCATTACAATTAAGAATCCACCAATTAGTTTTACTGCTGTGTTCATTTCTTACTCCTAAACATATAGTTATAAAGAAATGCACCAACCAATCCAGCTTCAAAATATGAAGCAAAATGTGCATACCCTAATCCTAAAGGTTTATTTAAAGCATAATTTATAGGTTCACTTTGCATCCCTGCAAGTCCTGCAATTAATCCAATTACAATAATAATAAGTAAATTTTCTAATATATTAGAAAATTTACTAAATCTCCTTTTCTTCATCCATTCATTAATTGGTTGATAATCCTTCGTGTTTGTATCTTCTTTCATTTTCCACCTCCTTTCCTCTGCAAACTGCAGAGTATATCATTTAATCCTAATTGTATCTTCGCTATACTGTTAAATCCACTAGCAATCATTACTCTTACATTACAAAACATTACTAAGATTAAATAGAACCATAGAGAATCATAATTGTTATGGAATACCCCTATCAGTATCACTGTTAAAGAATAAATATATATTACCCAAGTCGTGGGTGTTCTCCAGAATATATTAAATATGTTTTTGAATATCATTGTTTAGTTGCATAAATAAGAATATCTCTTTGATTATGAATCTTAAATCCTTTACCCTCTAGGAATTTAATTAAATCTTCTTTACTCTCATTAGGAACTTCATGTAACTCCATAAAGATATTAGTTATCTTATCAAAGTTATTATCTTCCAGGGAGTATAAGGCAGCATATTCCCCACCTTCAATATCTATCTTCATTAGATCACACTTAGTTATATTTTGATAAGCAAAAAACTTGTTAAGAGATATTGTATCTACATATTCATAATCTTCATTAACATCCCTAACTAAAGAACCCCTTGCAGAATTCCTTCCATGATTTAGTCTTAATCTACCTTCAGTATCGGAGATAGCTAAATTAAAGGGTATGATATTACCATTACCTAATTCCTTTTGTTTACATAGAATATCAAAATTATCTTTACATGGTTCAATTGAATATACTTTCCCTTTACTTACTCTCTTACTAACTAAAGCAGAGAATATTCCAATATGTGCTCCTATATCTATTACAACTGAATCTTCTGCTAACTTCAACCACTTAGGGAAATATGATCCTTCCAGTAAAATCTCTGTTAGAATACTCTTATCAACAGTATTAGCTCTAACCATTAACTTAGTATCATTTATAGTATAAGTTATATAGCCTGATTTAAATCCTAAGTAATCCAGGATATAATCTGTCCAGTTATCAATTTTATTGATTGCTCTTAGTATTAGTTTTAGTTTCTTTGTTAATTTCATTAGTTATTCCTACGGCACATTTTATATACTTTATGTCGTGTGTTGTTTATTTTGTGGTGTCATTAGAAAGCTGCCTCCACAACTTCTTCTTTCTTCTTCCAATCGTATCTTTTACACTTAGGACAAGAGATAGGATTCTCAGTTCTTGGGATCCATTCAAATCCACATAAGTTGCATTTTGTTTTTTCCATTTTATTATATTATTATGATAATAATAAAGTATTTAAGTATTGTGGTGATGTAGTGTATGCTAAAAACGTCCCTTTTTAACTTCCTATGTTTTGTGTTGAAAAGTAGGCCTTTTAAGACCCCCCCTTCTTTTTCGAGGATTTTTATCCTTACCTCTCTTTCCAACATCTTTTGCATTCCTCATACCTTCCTTGGTTCTTTCAGAAATTATGTTTCTTTCAAATTCTGCAAAGGCTCCCATGATTTGCATCTGTAGTTTCCCTGAAGCATTGCTAGTATCAATGTTTTGAGTAACTGCGATAAAATGCATACCCTTTCTATTAAATTCATCAAACAGGCTTAGTAAGTGCTGCAGAGATCTTCCAAGCCTATCTAACTTAGTAACCATAATTGCATCAAACTTATATGACCTCATATCTTCCAGGAGCTTATTAAATGAGGGCCTAGAAGTAGTTGTTCCAGAGATTACATCTTGATATATCTCATAGACCTCATGGTTCTCTTTTTCACAAGCCATTTTACAAATGTCCACTTGCTTATCAGAATCTTGTTCATCTGTGCTTACTCTGGCATAAATTGCTATTTTCATTTTTTCGGGTATATTGTGCCGTTTAGGTTATTATATTTATACTTAGATTTTTAATTAACTCATGATTAGGTGTTTTCTTTTGTGGTGTGTTTATTTGAATAATACCTTTTGTGTTTAGCTTTTAACTCCTCTATATCTTTCATCCTTAATTCCAAGACGTATCTAATAGTCTGTTCTATATTCATTCCCTTAGAATATACCATTTCCCTTATTGCGATTATTAGGTTTTCCATTTTAAGTTTAATTTATTTAATGCTTTCTTTACTTCCTTATAAGCATCTCTTAATTCAATATTAATCCTATAAACTTCCATTTTCTTATCGTATTTAGTTTCAATTTTAATTTTATTTGGGTTATTATTTGTTATTATTAATGGTTTCATTTTTCCTTCCCCCATTTAACTATTGGAATTAATACTAATGATGTTCCAATTCCCATGTATAAAGTTGCTATCATCCAATTTCCATTTGATTTAAACATCCCTAGAAGTCCAGCTACAAAAAAGCACATACCTAAGAACATTATTATGTCATGTATCATTTTGCTCCTTGTAGACATTCAACTAATACTGCATTTACAGTTGTTTCATTATCTATCTTTAAAGGAACTTGTTTACATTGTGATAGTTCCTGGATAAATTGATTGTATAAAGATAACTGGCCTAAGTTGTAAGCAGCTAATTCTCTCTGTTGGATGTATGGTTTTATTCTCTTATCATAGCACAGATAGCATCCTAAGACTAATACAGCGATTATAAGCATACTTATCAGTATCTTCTTACCTTTGCCATTATTAGGATTAAAGTCTATTGTCTGTGGTAGTTTGTTTGTTGTCATTTTATTTTAACTTACTTTTATTTAATATCTCACCAATGTACCCAAAATCTTCATTACAATTATTATAACAATCTAATAATAAATCTGTTGCATCATCAAAATGCCAACTACAAGCAGAATAACATCTCTTATAATCTGATTCTGTTTGTTCATGATAAATCATCATTCCAAATACAATGATTATAAAGGTGAATATTATTAGAGTTATTATTATTGTTTTATTTTCCATTTTATTTGGTTCCATGACTTGATAACTCCATTTGTAATTCTTTCATTTGCTTCTCTAATATCTTAAACTTCTCTTCACTTACGACTGGGGGATTGGGATTCAAACACCTTAATGAGTGTCAAAACTCAATTATCCCCCAGCTTCCCAGTCTTTCCTGAGTGTCATAAATTGCAACAAAATGCATGGGATTTCTCCCAATAGCAGAGGCATGAATTGCACATGCATAGTCCGTTCTGTTTTAACCTAGGCGGCTGAATTACTACTCTCACACTCTGCCTTTCAAGTTGCATAAGCTTTCTTATGCAACATTTATCCCTCTAAGTGAGGGCTTAATAATAAATTTTACATAGTTTTAAATTATGTTTTGGCGATTAAGCTTGAACAGTTTCAGTAACTTTAGGTTCAGCTGTATCTTCTATAAGTTCTACATCATAACTTGTGTTTAAGCCTGATCCTTTCTTTGTTACATTAACAAATTTTGCATCTGGCCTTAACTTAAGTATCTTCTGTATCTCTTCTAAAACACTAGCTGGAGTTCTGTACTCTTGTTCATTAGCCATCATTACTTTATAGTCAAATTCTTTTCCTTCTTTATCCTTTGACTTTCTATCTGCCATTGGAAATGAAATATCTACTCTATCTAAATCTGCAATGTTTAATGTTAGCTTTGGTTCATAGTCCTGTGCTTCTTGTTTTAAACTTTTTTCTTCAGTTTGTTTTTCTTCCATTTTTGATTACCTCCCATGTTATTTAATTAGTATTATCTTCATCATTTAATTCAAATTCATCATTCTTGAACATTACTTTAATAATCATAGTTATGATTACAGCTCCAATGATTACAGCTCCAATGATTCCTGTTATAATCAAAAACCATAAAGACATTTTAATTAATGGTAGATAATCTTCTTCTTCAGGGATTACTTCAGGTGTAGCTTCAGGTTCTACTGGAATTACTTCTGGAGTTTTAGTTGCAATAGTAGTATTCTTCTTGGGTTCAACTTTCTTCTTATAATAATTCCAAGTTCCACTTGAACTTCCACCTCCACCACCATTAACTTCTTCAACTACTTCTTGTGTTCCATTTTTATATACTGTAATAGTAAAGTTATCCGGGTACATATTCTCTGCAACTGAGATTATTAATTGGCTATTGTTTTCTGTGATTGATAGGCCATCTAAATTTGAACTATTACCAGTTACTTCATACCAAGTAGGTTCGCTTGGTAAATCTACGACAATAACCTCTCCACTGTGTAAAGCAGATGCTGAGGTTATCATCAATAAAAAAATTAAAATAAGTGTAGATTTCATTTTAGTACATAACCTTACTTTCAATTCTATAATCACCAACTACATTCTTAAAATTCAAGATTATCTCTGTTGTATGTGTTTGGTTAATATCCCAATTAGTTACACTCCAGGCACTTGGTTCATAAGATTTAGCTGTTACTGAAGATAATCTTATTGTATTTACATCTTCTTGATAACATCTTCCTACTGCAATATAATCCTCAGGATTAGGATCATTATCCCTAACCACTATGATTGAATTAAATTCATTACAAGTTACTCCTTCATTATTAATTATGAAGTAATTGATTGTTCCTCTAGTAATATTATTCTTAAGATTAATGTATGTTAATACTGTTGAAACTGATTCTTCTGCAAAGGCATCAATATTATCATTACCATTTATTTCAATAGGTAACTTAACTGATATAGTTGTGCTGTAGATATTGCTGATGTAAGGAACTAATAGTGCTGAAACTAAAACTAAGCATAATACTGATATGGGTATACCAAATATTAAAAGTTTTTTATTCATTTTGACCTCCTTGTAATTGTTTTCATTTTGAGTTATCTCCTTCAATCCTTGCTTTTAATTCTATTACATTAACTATGTTCTTAAATTCAGCCGTATCAAACTTTAATTCATCAATCAATTTAAGAATATCTCCCAATATTATCATTTGTCCACCAATTAAATGCCATAAATGAGTTCCCTCTAATTGTTTCTTATATTCAGCTTCTAATTCTTTTATTGATTTAAATTTCATTTTTGAATCATCCAGGTAAGTTAATCCATCTAATCTTTTATCCCGGATTAATTTATTTAATTGGATTTGGAATTCAGGGTTCTGATATTCTGAGGGATATTTCAGGGTTAAATCAATTAATGTTTGTGCTGGTATTTGTTGTAGTGTCATTTTAGTTTGTGAGTAGGAAGGGATTATCTAAATCCCATTCTTATTTGATCCTTTCTTTCTGCTTCTAAAGTTTCTAATTCTTTCTTCGGTGTATCAATAATATCTTGTGCAGATAAATTATCAATTATTGTTTGGTTAGGTATCATTTTTTATTATCCTCCTTATTTTTAATTAACTCATGATTAGGTGTTTTCTTCAAACAGCTTGGGCAAGATACCATTGCTAGTTTTGAAAATGTATTCCACTCATATCCACACTTGCATTTTATTTTATTAGGTTTTAATTTTTCCATATTAAGTAGTCGTAGTGGTAGTATTTAAACATTATGGTTATCCAGTATAATATAAATCCTGGAGGAAAAAGCGAACTAACCCCTAGGTTCAAAACATTCTTCTCGGACTAAAAATGTAAGGTATAAAGCTATAACATTCCCTTACAAGCCCTGCAATCTGGAAATGAGAAGTTCAAACCAGTATAGCATTTTGTATGTTTTGAGTATGAATTGTATTGGTTATCATTTTTTCTTTACTGGTGGGTTATCTAATTGGCTTAGATACCCCTTTAATTTATGTTTCTTGATAAGATCATAGTCTTCTTCAGATACTAGGATCTTTCTCATTCTCTTTCCCCTGTAAGGGTTGCAGGTATTACATAGTCTTGAATATTTACCTGTGGGAGTATATGGTTCCCCACATCTATGGCAAAGTCTTCTTAGTTTAGGCATCTTTTAGTAGCTTAGCTTCCAGCTGCAGGATATATTTATTTAACCTATCAAATTCATTTGAAGTCATTTTAGTTGAAAGTAAGAGGTTTCTGTATCTAAGTTCAAG
>Ga0207997_1000455_pt1 | contig 21063 bp, 38 predicted proteins | sample AntAceMetag02UKN_FD_184777 | JGI IMG/M metagenome (GOLD analysis project Ga0207997, IMG submission 184777) | Saline lake microbial communities from Ace Lake, Antarctica - Antarctic Ace Lake Metagenome 02UKN (SPAdes) (version 2) | ecosystem: Environmental > Aquatic > Non-marine Saline and... | reverse complement strand
TTACTAAATATGCCTATGTTACTCATAAATATAATAAACCACAAACGAGAAGTATGGTTAAATTTGATATAGAAACAAAAAATCATAATTATTTAGCTGATGGGGCTATTGTTCATAATTCATATGGCAACCCCGAAATAACGAGTGGCGGTAGATCTTTAGGTTTTTATGCTTCTTTGCGGGTTGAGGTTAGACGAGGTGAGTTTTTGACGGACAATAAGAGAAAAATTGGACAGCAAGTCAAGTTTAAGGTAACGAAATCCAAAGTTTGTCAACCATATAGGGATGGTTATTTTTTGTTTTATTATCCTGATTTAAAGAATCCTGATTTAGAATTGTTTGATAATGCTGATGAATTGGTTTCTATGCTTTTACTACATGGCAAAATCAAGAGGCGTGGCAGTTATTACGATGTTTTAGGTGAAACATTTCAGGGCAGAGAAGAATTAGAAAGTGAGATTAGGAGTAATAAAAAGTTTAGAGTGAAACTTAAAAAACTATGAAGTTCCATAAATTTGCAGAAATATTTCCCATGATGAGTGATGACGAATTTGCCGAACTTAAAGTAAGTATCAAACAAAATGGATACGACAAAAACCATCCAATATGGGTTTATGAGAATCAAGTTTTAGATGGACGAAACAGACTAAAAGCATGTAATGAACTTGGTATAAAAGCCGTATATGAAAAATATTGTGGTAACAATCCACTTCATTTTATTATCCAAGAAAATCTACATCGTAGACATTTAACTACGAGTCAAAGAATTATAATAGCATGTGAGTTAAAAGAGAAACTCGAGAAAGATATCAAAAATAAAAAAATATCTGATGGTAAAAAATATAAAGACTATCAAGAAGCTATCAAGTATTTAGATGAAGAAAAACAAAAAAATATTAGTATGGCGATTCATAGTTATTTAGAAAATGATTTCGATACACAACAAAGGATTAAACGACATGAAAAAAACTTAGAAAGAAAAAGAGACAACAGAAAAGTCTATTTTGCATATGACGAAAATGAATTAAAAATTGGAGTGTCCGCATCCCCAGAATCACGAATTAATCATTTAAAAACAGCTAGGCCAAATATTAAATTAATTGGTTACATAAATGGAGGATATGACTTAGAGACAAAAATATCAAAACAATTTACCAGAATATCTGGTGAATGGTTCGTATTTGACGATGATGCTAATTATAAAGTTAAATATATTTTGGGTTTAGTCAAAAATGACAAAACCCAAAGAAATGCCAGAAAAGAGGCATCTAAAACATTAAGAGTAGGCGAAGGATCGATATTTAATGCTGAAAAAATAAAAGAAAATTCACCAGAGGATTTCGAGGCCATAAAGCGTGGTGAGAAAAGTATCAATGAAGTGTCTGTTAATCTTAAAAAGGCACATGTATCTTACAGTAGTGGAGAGAATGAGTGGTACACACCATCAAAGTTTATAGAATCAGCCAGAAAAACAATGGGAAGTATTGATGTCGATCCAGCATCGTCTAAAATGGCTAATAAAGTTGTTAATGCGACAAAATACTATACAAAGAAAACAAATGGGTTAAACAACGAATGGATAGGCAACGTGTGGATGAATCCACCATACGCACAACCATTAATTAATGAATTTTCACAAGCGTTGGAAAAAAATCTGAAGAATAAGAAAACAAAACAGGCAATTGTATTGGTAAATAATGCTACTGAAACAGAATGGTTCCAAAGAATGATGAAACTATGTCGTGCAATATGTTTTCCCAAGGGAAGGATTAAGTTTATGGATATAAACGGCAAATTAGGTAATGCACCACTACAAGGACAGGCAATATTGTACTTTGGTGAAAATATAAAACTATTTAAAGAAAATTTTAATAAGTACGGAAAAATATTATGGAACGAGGAGCAATAAAAAACAAAGAAGGTGCCAGTATATTATGTGATTTTACTGGACTTCAATATGGGAAAATAACACCTACAGATTTAGATGGATTTGTCGATTTTGGCAATAAAATATTTGTACTTATTGAATGTAAAGGGGGAGATGCAAAAATGCCATACGGTCAACAATTAGCACTTGAAAGATTAGTAGACAACTCAAAAGTAAAATCTTTGTTAATTGTAGCTAGATGGGAAAAGTTATCAAAAGGATTTATCGATGTATCAAAATGTAAAGTAACACAAATAAGGTTTGCAGGAAAGTGGCATAAAATACCAAAAACAACAGTTAGAGAAATCGTAGATAGATTTGTCGAAAAATATGCACCAGAATATAATCATTAAAAATTATTAAAATTAAAAACAGGAGATAATTATGTCAAGAAGCTTAAACAAAGCACAATTAATAGGTAATTTAACAAAAGACCCTGAGTTAAGATATACTCCAAGTGGTACGCCCGTTTGTAACTTTTCAGTAGCAACTAATCGTAATTGGAAAAATGCAAAGGGAGAGGCTCAAGATGAGGCAACTTTTCACAAAGTCATTGCTTGGAGCAAATTAGCAGAGATATGTTCTCAGCTATTAACGAAAGGCAGAAAGGTTTTCATTGAAGGACGAATATCTAACAGAAATTGGGAAGATCCACAGGGACAAAAACATTATGTAACAGAAATTGTTGCAGATGAGTTAATATTATTAGACAGTAGAGGAAAACAAGTTGGAGCTGCTCTCCCAAATGAACCAGCACCACCCGAACCTGAACCTTCTCCCGTAGATGAAAAGGTTGAGGATATTATCATCCCTGATGATTTTGGAAAAGATAAAAAGGACGATATTAAAGAAGAAAAAGACGCATTAATTAAAGAAAAAGACGATGACGTATTACCATTTTAATAATTTAGGAGGTGAATAATTATGTTATTAGCAGGCGCTGAAGGTGGATATGTTTTTGAAGAAGTTGTTCCCACCGCAACAAATACAGCAACATTAGTAGAACCCGTTCCTACCCCCGTTAATTTGCTTTCAGACGAAAAGAAAGAACTTAACGGCTTAAATTATTGGATTTTTCTAGTAGTAGTTGCTGTTTTAATGGCCGTTAGTATGATTTCCATATTTAAAAAGAGAAAGTGAAAACTTGGCAAAAAAAACTTGATATTTCTTGGCATCTATGTTATACTTAACACAAGATGCCAATAGGAATATATAAACGTACAAAAAAGCATTTAGAAGTTATGAGTAAAATCACAAAGCAATTGTGGCAGAATAAAGATTATAGAAAAAAACAAATTGAGGCTCATAAAGGTCATAAATTTAGTAAAGAAACAAAAAAGCGCATGAGTGAAGCTCGGAAAGGGAAAAAATGCCCATGGGCTGGCAAATACAAAAAAACGGAAGATCATAAAAGAAAATTATCAGAAGTTCATAAAGGAATGAAAAAACCATGGGCGGGGAAATATAAACGTACTTTAGAAACTAGAAAGCATATGAGTGAACAAATGAAAAAGTCTGGGAGAAAACCTCCTTCTCAATTAGGAATGAAAGGAAGTAAAAGTGGCGGTTGGAAAGGTGGGGTTACAAAGAAAAATACTTTAATTAGAAATAGTAGAGAATTCGATCTTTGGCGGAAGTCTGTTTTTGCCAGAGATAATTATACTTGTCAGAAAACAGGAAAGAAGGGTGGAGAATTACATCCTCACCATATTCAAAATTTTGCTCAATTTCCCGAATTAAGATTTGTAGTTAGTAATGGAATTACATTAAGCGAAAAAAGCCATAAAAAATTTCATAGAATATATGGAACAAAGAATAATACCAAAAAACAAATAAAGGAATTTTTGGAAAATTAATTATGAGTAAAACCACTTGGCAAAAAAAGGAAATTAAAGACGCTAAACAATTTGGTGGACGACGCACTCCTAAAAGTGGAGGGTTTTGGTCGTTCGCAGGGGATGTCGTAACGAAAGACTACCTAATCGATTCTAAGACAACCGATAAAGAAGGATTTCGGATAACATCGAGTGTGTGGACTAAATTGTTCAACGAGGCATTAAAATCCAGAAAGCTGCCAATATTATCAATTTTACTTATAAAGAAGGGAATTGAATTAGTAGTTCTGGATAAAAATGATTTTATTAGTTTATTAGAGAAAAAGAAATGAAAAAAGGTGATAAAGTAAAAATTATTATTGGCCCACCAGACAAAGTAGGTAAAACAGGAGAAGTAACCACTATGATGACAAATGGTGTTATAGTAAAATTAAGTGATAATAAATTTACGCCTGTTCAATTTAAACATTTAGAGGTGCTTTAAAAATGACAAGAAAATTAAATCGAGTTAAATATCTTGATGTATCAGCTGAATTACTTGGTGAAATTCTCAAAAAAGCTTCTGAAAACGCTTTACCTAAAGATGCTCAAATGATGAGGTTTAGATATGAAATAAATACTCATTGTTGGCGACTTATTATACATAGCAAAGAATTTGATCGTGTTCCCGAGGGGGCAGAAATTCCTAGACATGACACTCCAGTGATTTCTTCAGATATATTAAAATAAAAAAAAGATGTTTTGTTTGCCTTGTTTAACTCTAATTCTATATTTCGTTGTTTTGGGTATTTTTATGCCGAGTAAAAGACAATTTATTAAGGGTGCTGTATTGTGTTTTTGGAGAAAATTAACTTTACAGAAATGTACTGATGCTTTCGATATATTAATGCATACGAGATTTATAATGTGGCTTGCTGGAAAAAATCGGATGTCTTTGGCTAAATTTTTTAAGAAGAAAAGAAATTTTGACATTGCTCTTGCTATTTTGGGACTTGTTTTTATGGTATCGAATACAGTATTATTTTATTTATTATATCGATTTTTATTTATTAAAAGTCCTTGTAACGAAGGAGCGTGTCAAATATGAAACTCTGTCAGTATGAAGATTTAAGAAAACTCAATCAAGCATTGAGTAGTTTTAGTAAAAATGAAGTACCTATCATAAGCGTAAACCATTTGGTTGTTGAGGGCAAAGTTCAATATTTTGTTTTAACCAATCCTAAGTATGAACCGAAGAAAATTAAAAAGAAAATAATAAAAAAAGAAGAAAAGAAAAAGTAATTTTCTCAAAATAATGAAAGAACCTAAATTTGTAGAATGTTGTGATTGTAGTACCATCCATTATGTAATCGATAAGGATACTGCAGAAAGTCTTAAAAATAAAATGGATGAAGATTTTTTAACTCGTGATTTAACTCGCTGTTCTAGTTGTGGATCGAAAAAGGAGTTTTCAATTGTATCTGAAATTTATGTAAAACATTTGTCACCTAGTGATAAATTATTACCCATATTTTTAGATTACGATGATCTCAAAAAATCCACAAAAAATAAACACTAACGAATTTTTAGAGAGAATACAAGGACTTAAAAAACTTTTAGATTCTTCGAAATATTTAGATCGTAATACTCGGGAAAATATCGCATGGTATTGTGGAGATCAAAAACGTCAATATATTGAAAGATATTCTAATAAAGTGTGTGTTAAAATAAAATAATAGATTGGGTACTGGGTACAGGCGAAACTCCAAACTTCGCCATGCAGGGTTCGACTCCTTGACAATCTGCAATGCTGGAGAGGGGGTAAATCTTCAGCATATGCGGGATTAGTTGATTGGCACAATGACATCCTTCCAATTTGTAGAAAAGGGTTCGATTACCTTATCCCGCTCACTCGGCTCCTACCTCGAAAGAGCGTCCGATAATCCTTTGCGCTTGAAAAGATGGAGAATAAGGGGGGCAACCTAAACATTAAAACATGTTTTATTGCATGGTTGTCAACTCGATAATATTATATATTTTAGGAGGAAATCATGACTAGGTAGTCGTCAAATTTTAATTGAAGACGGCCCTTAAGGGGGTGAATAGTCGTGATCAAATCTAGAAAAATTCGTAGCGGTGGATCTCGTAAATTTGGTAGAAATGAAATCAAATGTACAAGATATCGAATGAGAAACCGCCGAGAAAGAAACAAATTAAGAAAATTAAAAAAGATTTTTCGTAAATATCCAAATAATAAACAAGTCGCTAATCGTATTAAATCGTTGGAGAAAGAATTATCTTAATTAATAATATATAATGAGATATAAACAGAGATTGGCTCAACTGGTGGAGCGGGTGCTTTGGGAGCATCAGGTTGTGAGTTCGAATCTCACATCTCTGACTTGACATCGAACCTTTTTTCTTTTACCATTAGCAATGGAAAGATTCTGGAAAAAGGTACAAAAAACGGATACTTGTTGGCTGTGGACAGCGGGCAGCAGGGGTAACGGTTATGGTTGTATCAAGTACAAAGGAAAGGTACATGATGCACATAGATTTGTTTGGTTCTTGACCCATGGGTCTTTTTCCAAAAAGTGGATATTGCATAAATGCAATAACCGCAAATGTGTCAATCCTGAGCACCTTTATGAAGGGACACCGAAACAAAATTTTGATGACATGGAGAGAGCTGGAACAAGGTTCGTCCAAAAATCAAAATATGCTTCTCCCGCAGACAGAAGAAGAAAAACGTGGATGCGGTGGTATGAAAAGGCCAAAAATGAGCCTGGCAGAGAGAGGTATAATCGGTGGAGAAAAACACAAAAGTCAAAGAAGGACAATTAGTTTAGTGGCAAAACTTTCCCCTGTCACGGGAAGATCAAGGGTTCAATTCCCTTATTGTCCGCCCATTCCAAGATCATTCAACGGTAGGATGGGTGGCTGTTAACCACCTAATCTTGGTTCGAATCCAAGTCTTGGAGCAATAGATTTGTCGTCTAATGGTAGGACTTTCGGCTCTGAACCGAAAAATTGTGGTTCGAATCCATGCTAATCTACTAACCGAAGGAAGCCAAATGGCCAGGCAACGGACTGTAAACCCGTAATTTGTTGGTTCGATTCCAACCTTTCGGACATTTGGTATAATGTGTTTAAGTATTTAAGTAAAAGTATGAATAAAGCGTGGAAAGATTTAGAAAAAACAACAGCAAAAATACTTAAGGGTAGAAGAATTATTCGTATGTCTTACAGTGAAATTAGTCCTGATGTCAAGTTAAAGGATTTTCCTTCTTTTAAGATTGACACTAAAAGGTACAAACGGTTTAGGGTATTTTCTCTTTATGAAACAGTTAAGGGGAAATATTGTAGAAAACATGGTGACAATCCAATATTAGTTTTAAGACAACATAATAAAGTTACCAAATTAGCAGTGATAGATTTAAAACTATTGGCTAAATTTTTAGATTTTGTAAGAGAAAAAGGCGGAGAGAATGACTTCAAATAATATAGTTTCAATAGCGATAATCGGACATACAGGAATGGTTGGTAATCAAGTTTATCGATGGTTTAAAAAAAGAATTTATCCTAAATATAAAGTAATGGGTTTATCTTTGGACAGGGAAACTTATAGTTGGGAAGAAATTAATCGAGATGCCGATTATATTTTTATTGCTGTCCCAACACCTTTTGACTGGAAAACAAAAGAATATAAAACAAATATTGTTGAAGAAGTTTTGGATAAAATCGATAAGAATAAAAAGGTAATTATTAAATCAACAATTGTCCCTGGAACAACCGAGAGATTACAAAAAAAGTACCCAAAATTGTTTCTTTTATTCAATCCTGAATTTCTGAGTGAAAAAACAGCAGAATCAGATTTTATTAACCCTGATAGACAAATAATTGGATTTACAAAAAAAAGCTATCCATATGCCCAAGAAGTTTTACGTTTAATCCCTCAAAGTCCTTATGATGTAATATGTACATCAGGTGAAGCTGAAATTGCTAAATATGTCAATAATTTCCATGGAGCATTAATGGTTATGTTCGCCAACTTTTTCTATGATATTTGTCAAAAAATTAATGCTGATTTTGACGTTGTTAAGGGTATTTCAACTGCGTCCAAATGGGTTGGTTCGCCAATGGGTAGAATGTATTGGGATGTATGGCATAAAGGGAAAAGGGGGTATGGAGGAAGTTGTTTCCCTAAAGACATCAATAGTTTGATTAATTGGTGTAAAGAAAATGGAATTAATACAGAAATAATTGAAGCGACACAGAAATCTAATATTCGTATATTAAAAAGTCAGGGTCTAACTGAAAAACTTTTAGAAAAAAGATAATGGAAGTAAAAAATATATCAATCCAAAAAATACATAAAGCTAAATATAATCCACGAATAATTTACGATAAAGAATTTCAGGATTTGATTAGTTCCATTAAAGAATTTGGGTTTGTTGAACCAATCGTTGTTAATACTAGAGAACATGCAGATTTTGAAAAACACCAATGGACAATCGTTGGAGGACACCAAAGATACGAAGCTGCTAAAAAAATAGGGCATAAAGAAGTTCCTGTAATTTTTGTTAACCTCTCACCACAAAAGGAAAAAATTCTTAACTTGGCATTGAATAAAATAACGGGGGAATTTGACAATACAATGTTGGCGGAGATAATGTATGGACTTGTCGAAGAAGATAAATTAACACCAGACGACATACTGGGTTTTTCTCATGAAGAAATTAGTAAACTTTTAGACACAGTTATGGATATTGGCGACGAAGATGATGATTTTGATTTAGAAAAAGAAAAAGGATTAGCAAAAAACACCAAGATAAAGAATGGCGATATATATGAAATTGGCAAACATCGATTGATGTGTGGTAACAGTACTATCATGAAATCTGTCAGGATATTAATGAACGGAGAAAAAGCCAATATGATATTTACAGATCCACCATTTAATGTAGGACTTGAATATCAAGAGTACCAAGATAACAAAACAGACGATGAATATATGAGTTTTTGTAAAAAGTTCATGAAAAATATCCATAATATAATGAGTGATAAATCATCAATTTATTTAATGATTGCCGATAAGTATACAATCCGAGTCGGTACATTATTTGAAGATTTATTTAGATTCTCACAAATATTATTTTGGGTAAAAGAAAACCCAACATTAGGTAACAGTGATTATCAATATAATTATGAGGCAATCCTTTATGGTTGGAGAAAAGGCGGTAAACATAAGTTTTATGGTGGCAATGCCGAACCAGCCGCTAACTTTGTTAAAAGGGATAGGGGTAAAGATAAAGTTGAACATCCAGCACAAAGGCCAATTGAATTAGTCAACGATTACATTAAAAACTCTAGCCAGCGAGATGAACTGGTTGTTGACTTATTTGGTGGTTCAGGAACAACAATGGTATCTGCAAATTCTTGTAATAGACGATGTTATATGATGGAGATGGATCCGATATATGTTCAAATTATTATTAATAGAATGAAGAAAATTGGAGTCGATGCCAAATTAATATAAGAAATGGCCAAACAAAAATTACCATCTACTAAAGAAATAATAGCTGAGGCTCAAAATGTTGATCCCGATAATTTCAATAAAATAGCTTTGCGTAGAAGTAAGGTTAGAGAACTTATGAGAATGGGATATGGGACTTATCAAATATTTCGTATTTTAGAAAAAGGCATTAAGGTTGACAAAAATCAGACTGTTAAAGTCCCAACATCAGTAGCATCAGTAACAAATGATATAGAATATATTAGACAAGATGAAATGGCTCAAGATATCGATTTTAATGAAAAAAGAGCTGAAGTTAAAGATAAACTTGATTTCTTATACCAGAGATCAATACAAGAATATCTACAGGCAAGAGGTGCAACGAGAGCAACTTTTATGAATACTGCTCTATCAATTTTGGGTAAAATAATGGATATGGAGGGGATTAAATCTCCTGAAAATTTAAATGTTAATCTAAATGCAGAAGCTAAAATAGCACAGTTTTCTGTAGAAATGCATAAATTAAGTAAAGATGAAAAATCTACTATTCTCACCGCAATTCGCAAAGTTCGTGAACAACGCAAGTCTGGAGGAGTTGGACACACTGGAGTTCCTAACAAACCATCCAGAGTATCAACACAAACCAGTAACGATGAAAGAGTTTCTGGAAAATCCTAAATTTGTTACCGAACAAGACAAACCAAGACCTTATAATAAACAACTTCTTATAGATATTTTTGATAAAACTTCTACTTGGGAGGAATTTGAAAACTTGGGAAAATATGAAGAAGTTTTATATATTGCGGGGATTGGTTCGGGCAAATCTTATGTTTCTTCAATGGCAATTGTTTATATCATTCATCGCCTTTTGTGTTTAAGAAATCCTCAAAAGTATTTTAAGTTTGCTAAGGGTACTAAAATTGCTTTCGTCAATATTTCTAAATCGTTCAGTCAGGCTAAGGACATTGTTTTTGGTGAAATTAAAAATAGAATAGACAACAATCAATGGTTTCAAAATTTTTACCCATCTGATCCTCGTATTAAATCAAAAATACGAATGCCTAAAAACATTTTCATATTACCGCTAGGATCTAATGAAGAATCACCTCTAGGATATAACATTTTTGGATCAGTTATAGATGAAGCATCTTTTCATACATTAACTAAAGATAAAGATTACGCCGAAGAATCATATAATCAAATTAAAAAACGTATTCGTTCTCGTTTCTTTAGTAAGGGAAAAATGTTTATTATTACTTCTCCCAGATATGTTTATGACTTTGCTGAAACAAAATTCGAAGAAGAAAAGGATAATCCTAGAGTATTAAGAAGAAGAACTCCTTTATGGGAAGCTATGCCTGCAGAAATGTTTAGTGGAGAAAAATTTGATTTAGGTAAATATTTATCTAGCAAAGGAAAAGGGATAATGGTGCCAGTCGAATATGAAAACGAGTTTCAACAAAATCCAGAAAGGGCAATGAGAGATTATGGTGCTCAACCATCAATGGCTATCCAGGGATTTTTTAACAATCCAGAAGTACTTAATAACAACGCTAATTATAATCGGAAACACCCCGTAAGTCTCAAAACAGGAGAGTTTTCAGAATGGTTTTATAACCATAAGGGTAGTGAAAATTTTGATACTGATAAAAGATTTATCCATATCGACTTAGGACTTAATAGAGAAGGAAAGGGGGATTGTGCTGGTTTTGCAATGGGTAAATTTAATGGATGGAAAGATGTTAAAAGTATTAAAGGCAAAATAGAAAAACGTCCTAAAATATTTATCGATCTAATGATGCAAATAAAGGCAGGCCCTAAAGATGAAATCCAATTTGAAGATGTTAGACAAATAATTTATAAACTAAAAGATATTGGATACAATATTCATCTTATTACTTTTGACGGGTGGCAATCAGTTGATTCCGTTCAGACACTAAAATCAGCAGGATTTAATGCCGATTTTTTCTCAGTAGATCGTAATCCAGAAGCATATTATACGCTTAAAGCGGCTGTTTTAGATAAACGATTAGATTATTATTACTACAAACCTCTGATTACCGAACTACAACAACTAGAAGAAGTCAAAGGAATGAAAATTGATCATCCACGACAAGGAAGTAAAGATGTCGCTGATGCAGTAGCGGGTGTTTGTTATCAATGTGGAAAAGGTACACCAGGTTACGGTTTTAAGGTAGTAGGTAAGTAATTGATTTTCTTTTCAAAAAAAGGTATATTTTAGAAAGAAATCAATTTTTCTTAAAAAAACTATGAAAATCCCAAAATTTTTAGAAAAAACTATTCTAAATAGTGATAATGTTAAAGCAAAGATCGAAGAAGCCAAGAAGAAAAGCGAATCTGATACATCAAAAGATTTGAATCAAAAGTTAACAACACAACATAACAAAGAAGTCGTAGAAGAAGTTAATAAGGCATTGAAAGCTGCTAAAAAAGATTGGTCTTTTGAAACTGTTAAGGCACTCGACAACCGATTTCATCGTTCTCGTAAATATATTACTACTTCAAGTGGAACAGAAACATTCTTAGCTAATATTTTATTATCTGGGAAAAACTATAATACATTATCAACATTGTTTAGTGATTCTCCTGGTTCAATTCAGTGTGCAACAAGAATCAAAGAAGCTGTGTTGGGTGGTGGATATGTAATTAAGCCGTCTGTAGGAGGTAAAAAGGGTTCTAAAAAAGATTTAAAAAGATTAATTGATTTTTTTGATAACCCCAATCCTGATGACACAATCGAAACATTACTTGGTGTTTGTATTGAAAACTATCTTGCTTATGGAGATTTTTATTTAGAGAAAGTACCGACAAAAAGAAGTGCCAATAATAAAAAGAAAACAATGGAAGTGGCTGAACTTTACAACCTTGATCCAACGACAATGACTATTTTAGTTGATGCTGAAAAAAAGAAAAAAGGCGTGATAGAGAAAGTTGGATATAAAAGGAAAACAACTGAGAATAAATCTGTTGTATATAATTTGGATGAGATTTTTCAAGGTAAAAGACCAAGTCGTAGAGCTTCTTTATATGGTAGAGCCGTTTTAGAAGATAATACTGCCACACTACAATTACTATTAAGGGCATTAACTTACAATATCAATATTTTAAGAAACGGTGGTCGTCCACCCATTCAACTACAATTACCCGAAGATTCTACTGAAGCAGATGCAGATTCGGTATCCGCATGGTTTGAGAAGAATTATATGGGGCCTCATAATGCAGGCAAAACATTAATATCGTTTAAAGGCGCTAAAGCAGAAACATTAGGACTTACACCTCAAGATATGGCATATTTAGAATTACTTAATTTTGGCATTAGAGAGGTTGCGGGACAATATGGAGTTCCGTTACCCATGATTGGATTCCCCGAAGGTACAAATAGAGCAACAATGAGTGAAATGAGGCGTGCTTTTTACTTAACTAATATATTCTCTTTAAGAAAATTAATTTCACAAAAAATTACAAAAGTGATTATACAGGATAGCATGAAAATTGAAGGATGGAGAATAGACTTTAAAACTGCAGGACTAGAGGAATCTGAGGCTTCAAGGCGTGACTTTATGATGGCAAGAGATAAAGGACTATATTCATTTAATGAAGCTAGAATGTCTATGGGGTTACTACCAATTAGTGAGGAATGGGCTAATAAATATTATTTAGTTGGTACTAAAAACGACTCAATGATTGAGGTGGAAAAGGCTATTGGTAGAGTATCAGATACATCTTCTCCTGACGCATCTCGTGGGAAAGATAATCGTGGGCCAGGAGATAAAGATCCTAAAGAAGATGAGAGTTCTCACGATGAAAAATAGATATTGATTTTTAATAACATTTTTGATACAATATAAAAAGTTAAAGATTAAGTAAAAGGAGGCATAATGCCAGCACCAAATATTCCTAATACAGGTCAAAAGACAATTAGGGCACGAATGAAAGTAGAATCTTTTGTTTCACCTGAAAAACCAACGGTAAAACAACTTCAAGATTTTGACAAAAAGGTAAACGATTTTCTCGACACGATTGATAATACAAAAAGATTTCTCAACGGACGTAACTCTTATTCTATTGGAAATAAAATTTATATTCTAGTTTGGTATCTTAATAAAATAGCGGATGAACCAGTTACTACCCCTTTCGGTAATAAGGTTAAACAAGGACAACCTGTTATAAAAGAAGATGTCAAACCGAATAATAACTCCCAATAAAAAACATATTAACGATGTAGAAAAAGTTGATATACCGTTCGTTAAATGTTGTGTTTGTGGGATTCCCACAACACAGGGATTACATCAAATAAGATTAATAATGGTTAAACCAGCGAAAATGCAGAAAAATAAATATACTGGAGAAATCAGACGAATCCCCCCAGTAATGAAAAGATTAGATGTCTATATGTGCATTAATTGTGTAGAAAAAGGAAAACTATGGCCAGGAACAAAACCAACATAAATAGACTCAAAGAACTAGAAAAGATATTAGATAAATTAAAAAAATCTAGTAATGATGATAGAACAGATATAGATTTAATACTGGGATATTTAGAAAAGTTTGTGAATAACCCCGCAGACAGTGGGGGTTCTGAAAAAGTAATGGGGTTTGAGATACGAGATGATATAAATACAATGTCTAAAATTTACCAACTGACATGGAGAAAAACTGATTTAGAACAAATGAAACAATATGAATAGATTAAGAGAACTAGAAAAAATAGCTGAAAAACTTGGTATCGGACAAAACCGAGAAGTAGAATGTTTCTGTTGTAAAAAAACAGTTGAGTTTAAAAAGGCAATTACTTTAACCAATAAGAAAAAGGTTACATACCTTTGTAAAGATTGTTATAAAAAACTAGAAAGTGGTGATTTGAATAAATCTCAAATAGGCAAAGACGAGATTTTGAAAGAACTCGAAAAAGCTATAAAAATACCAGGCATACAACCAGCACCTTATAATCTACAACCAGTAACTTGGACTCCTGAAACAGACGAATGGAATCCTTCTTATAAAATCAGAGACGAAATAGGAACATCAATAGAACCGATACTAGATCGTTATTTAGTATCGTCAATGGAATATGCGGAAATGAAAACTACACCAAATTCACTTTTAAAATTTGAGTCTAAAAATAAACATGACTATAAAACAAACTCAACCACCAACAAATAATCAAAGTGGTTCTCAAAAGCCACTTTTGCAAATTACTTTACCAGCTCCTCCAAATATGGATCCATCTGCTCCTGTATCTGTCGGAAAACATAACGCTTGTGCTCAAAAGAATTTTAAACAGGTTGCTGATATCCTATTAGCTACCATTAATAATCAGAAATTAATGAGTTTGGCTATTACTCAACAAGATAAAAAACTTAAAGAACTCCAAAAAAACATGAAAACAATTAGTGACAATATTAGAAAATTATTAAAAGGAAAATAAAAATGACAGTAGAAGATGCGGGTAAAAATATTGAACTACAAAAATTAAAAGCCGAATCTTTTAAAGAACGACTTAAAAAAAGAGAAATATGGATAAATGGGCCTGTAACGGATTCTCTTATAGAAATTCTCTATACCAACTTAATCAATCTTCAAGAACAATCTCAACAACTTCCAATAAGAGTAGTTGTTAATTCTTTGGGAGGTAATCTTTTTGAATCCGTTGTGGCTACTGATGTTATGGGAACAAGTCCTTGTCCTGTTACTACTATTGGACTAGCTAATATTGTTTCGGGTGGTTTTATTATTTTTATGGGAGGAAAAGAAAGAATATGTCATGACTATACACAAATCATGATGCATTCAGCTGGTTTCGGAATGTCGGATAAAGTTCCTGATATCGAAGCTCATGTTGAATATATAAAAGAAGTTCAGAGCAAGCTATCTAAACTTCTTTCTTATCAAACAGGAGGAAAGACAACGGCAGGATATTGGATGGAATTATTTGAAAGTGGTAAAGATAAATGGTTTTCTGTTGAAGAATCATTAAAATTAGGCATTGTTCATAGAGTTATCAAACGTAAAGAAATGGTTAATCCGTTTTTTTATTCTCGTCCTACTTATACTTGGGATTTATTAGATATTGCGAGGAGCCAACAAGGATGAGTAATCCAGTAACAAAACCCAAAAGAACTAGATATTTGTTTACCATTTATGCTAGGCCGGGAGAAGACTATAATGTAGGGACAGAGATTGATTTAACAATTATTGGTCACAATAAAAAAGATGCTTTAATAGAAGCAAAGAGATTAATTGGAAAAGACTACAAATACTTCAGGATTAAAAATGCTGAACCAGTAGAAATTTATAAAATGAGAGAATGTTAAATATATATTAATAAATAAACAATGACAGGAATATTTAATCCCAAACAAATGCTTAAACCCACAGAAGATCAAACGGCACCTCTTGGATTTGAACCTGCTGCAAAAAATGTAATCAAACTTAATCCAAATCAATGTCCTCAATGTTTAAGACCAATGGGCGTTAAGGGATATAACTCGGCTACCGTAAAAGTATGGACTGCTCACGGAGTAGATTTTTGGTGTAATGAGTGTTTCCAAAAAGGAGAACAAGAATGTACTTGTATGAAATATCGTAATCTATCTAAAAAAGAGCAGAAATTTGCTCGTAAAATATTAAAACAAAATGAAAGAATTAAAAACGCCCAAATGTCTTAATTGTGGTAAAAAAATGAAACCATATATTTATAAAAAAAGTGACGGGTTTCCCAAACTCGTTGGTAAATCTGATGGACATACTTACCGATGTTCATGTATGAGTAAAGGATTATTACTTTCAGCAGGTTGAAACATTAAAAAAGAAATTAATTATTTAAATGAAAAAAATAAAACTAGGAGATCATGTTAAAGATACGATTACTAGTTATGAAGGTATCTGTGTTGGTATCACAAACTGGCTAAACGGTTGTGCCAGAATAGCAATTCAAAGTACTGACAGTAGAAATTCTGAAACTGGATTGCCTACCGACAATTATTGGGTTGATGAAACAACTGTTGTTGTCGTCAAAAAACAGACTAAGCAATCAACACAAAAGAAAAATGGTGCATCAAGTTCCATAGGTGGAAGATATGATGATCCCGTAATGACTTAAAATTAATATTTAACTAAAAGGAGAAAAAAATGCCAACTCGATGTTCAAAAAATGAAGATGGTTGTTATTGTCGATGGGGAAAACAAACCAAGTATTATTACAAATGTGGCGATTCTAAAGCCAGAAATAGAGCAAGAGCTAAGGCAAATAAACAAGGATCCGCCGCAAGAAGTTCGGGGTATAAAGGTTCTTATATCACAGGATTTAAAGGAGCTAAATGAATTTAACTTGGCGATGTCAAATCTGTAAAAAAGAAAGGCCTGATGATAAAATTAGTGTTGTATCCTATCCAATGAAAGGTCTTCCAAGTGCCGAAGTCAATATTAAGTATTGCAATGATAATATGAAATGTTATCGAGGTGCTTTAGAAAAGCGTAAAAGAGGAGAATTAATATGAATATTAAACAAAAGTGGGAAACACCAGAAGGACAAAAACTACTTAAAAAATTAGAACGGCAATTTGGTAAATATAAAAAAATTACTTTAACAACGGATGGTAAGTCATATAAAGTACCAACAAAAGACATATTAACTATTGGAATAAAGGGGAAGGATTTATCTAATTATCCTGAATGGAAAGAATGAATATATTAATATATGGCGATTACTATAAATGGACTAGCGGTTATGCCAGAGAGATTAAAGATATTCTCCCTTATTTAAAAAAAGGGAATGATGTTAGGCAAGTGGCTTTAGGATATAACGGATACCCCATAGACAAAGACATGGTTGTTTACCACACACAAACACCCGAAGTTAAAGATCACTATGCTCAAGAAGTCCTACATTATGCATTGGACGATTTTCAACCTGATATCGTATTGACTGTTCAAGATTTTTGGATGTTACCTAAAATATCATTTACATTGGCTCATCCTGCAAAGTTTAAATGGGTTCATTGGGGTACTTTAGATTCAGAACCATTGGATTTTTATTCAAGAGAATCATTAAAGTGGATGCATTATTGCTTTTGGCAATCTCACTTTGGTGCAATTGAATGTAAACAGCTTGTTCCAGGATTAATGGGTGAAGTTATTTATCCATCAGTTGATCCAAAAGTATTTCACAAAATGGATAAAAAGAAACTAAAAAAACAATTCAAATTAGACGGAATTAATGTTTTGATATGTAATGCCAGAGGGCAACAAAGAAAGAACGTCCCAGTCCTCTTAGATGCATTTAAGGAGGTAATTAAAGAAGTCCCGAACACTACACTTATCCTGTCATCAGGTATTAAAAGGACAAAAACAGATTCGGGAGAGTTTGATGGTTATGATTTAGAAAGATTTGTTCACGAACTAGGATTGGTGGATTATGTACTTTTGCCACGAGGTAGGGATAGAGGCCCAATTGACGACAACACTCTCAACATTCAATACAATCTCTCGGATATAAACATTCTTCCCTCTTGGGGTGAAGGTTTTGGACTGCCGTTTATAGAGGCGGGCATCTCTGCTGTTCCTTCTATTGGCGTAGACCACTCGGCGGTTCGAGAGATTGTTAAAGACAGGGGATTATTAATTGAACCACGAGCTTATACTTATAACTTAGATGGTTCAAAATATCAACTTTGTCACCCAGATGATTTAAAAGATGCAATAGTCAAATTACTTACAAATAATGCAAGTAGAATTAAATATGGCAAGAAAGCTCAAGAATTTGCCACAAAACTAACACCTGAAAGTCGTGCCAAACTGATGTTAGATAGGTTCAAAAAATTAATTAAAGAGGATGCACAGCCTCTTACAAGAAGATAATGCCACTAAATAATTACACATCAAGTATGGCCATTAATAGAATATTTGATGGTATTCAAAAAATGCTAGTTACTCATGGAGCTAAACAAATCATGTTTGACTATGAAGATGGATTAGCTACTGGCCTTACATTTACTATTCAAACACCAAAAGGCATGTTGCCAATTAAACTACCAGTAAGAATTGAGAAAATTAAAAAGGTTTTTGAAAACGATGGAATTTATTGTAAAGATGATTTACAGCCTTATAGAACTGGATGGAAAAATATTCATGACTGGGTAAAAGTTCAGATGGCCATGATTGACACCGAAATGGTTAAATTAGAAGAAATCTTTTTACCTTATATGGCAGGACAAGATGGTAAGACATATTTTGAAATTCTTGAACATAGAGGTTTTATGTTACCAAGTGGTAAATCTGAAAATGGAGAGGTAATAAAATGAATTTTAAGAAAAACTGCATGAGTTATTGGTTTCCTAAGTTAGCAAAGACAGGTGTTCCTTTTCCCCAAACAGCCATGGTTGACATGAACAAAACAGACGATAATTTCAATAAAGCAATGATGAAGCTGTTTTGGATGAAAAAAATCAACGAAAAAGATAGGATAACCTTTTCTAGTTTCAGGAGATTAATTGAACACATGGTAACAAGAATGGGTGGATACCCTGTCTTTATAAGAACGGGACAAACCAGTCATAAACATCAGTGGGCTGAAACTTGCTATGTTGATCAAAAAAGCACATTAATGAAAAATGTTCAAACAATGTTGGAATACAGTATTATGTCTAGCGTAAATCCAAAAAAAGCATTTCCTTTTAATATTTGGGCAGTAAGAAAATTAATTCCTACTAGCCCAATATTTAATGCATTTGGTGGAGAAATGCCAATAACAAAAGAGATGAGATTCTTTATTCGTGACAGCAAAATTGAATGTATGCATCCATACTGGCCAGAAGAAGCAATTAAAGGATTTACTAAAGATAAAAATTGGGAGAAAAAATTAAAAACAATGAATATTATTAGCAAAGATGATCTTAATCATTTGAAAAAATTAACATTAAAAGTTGCTCGTGTTTTTAAAGGATATTGGTCAATAGACTGGCTAAAATCTAAAAGTGGCAAATGGTACGCAATTGATATGGCAACAGGCAAAGATTCATATCATTGGAAGGGTTGCCCTAAAGGAAAAGTATTAGATGAGAAATAATATCATTATAAATTTAAAATAAAGGTGGTGAATAAAAAATGAAAAAATTAACAAAAAGTGTTTTATCAAGTATTTTAGTAATTCTTTTAACTGCTGGAGTAGTTTATGCTACTTTCCAAGTTTTCAATGAAAGAAAATATATCGGTGTTCATGAATCAATTATTGTAAATGTTAATGGATTCGAAGGAGAAACCGCTTTCGCTGGAGATACTGTATGTGGAACAGTCAAAATTGAAAATATAGGAACAAAAAGTCAGCCAATCCGAATTTTTGGGACATTATCTAACGGATTGACAAGCAATCATTGGCTATTTGATGGTACTGAACATTTTCTTACCATTAATACAGGTGATATTTGGGAACATAATCCATGTGTCCAACTAGGTTCCGATGTTAACTTGATATCAAAGTGGGTTAATTTAATGGTAAGTAGAGAGTAGTTTACATATAAAATTATAATTTAAAGGAAATAAAAATGGCTAGTCGTGATAAACCTAAAAGAGAAAAGAAAAAACCTAAAAAGAAAAAATGAAAGATAAAGTAAGCATTATTTGTCCCAGTTGGAACAAACTAGAGTTTTTGAAACAGATGATGATTTCTGTTGAGAAGAATACTCAGTGGCCTTTTGAACTTATCATTATTGATAATGCATCTGATGATGGCACTCAAGAGTTTGTTTTAACATCTAATTTTAAGATGGACGGACAATATATAAGGAATGAAGAAAATAAGGGATTTGCTATACCCAATAATCAAGGATTGAAAGTGGCAAAAGGTAATTTCTTATGTTTCCTAAATAATGATACAATCGTAACTAATGGATGGCTAACCGCTATGATGAAAGTATTTAATGAAGAAAAAGCAGTAGGGATAGTTGGTGCGAGGTTAGTTCACCCTGGCAAAGGCACGATACAACACGCAGGCGTCGTAGAACACACATCAGGACTCCCAGATCATATATATTTCAATAAGCCAATGAATTATCCGCCAGCGATGAAAAGAAAACAGTATTTCGCCGTTACAGGCGCTTGTATGGTGACACCTAAAGGGTTATTTAAAGAATTAGGGGGATTTGATGAAAGATATTGGTGTGGTTGGGAAGATATGGATTATTGTCAAAAAGTACATCAATCAGGTATGAATATCTATTATGAACCAAATTCTCTTGTTTATCACTATGAATCTCGAACAGAAGGAAGATATATTAAAGAGGGTTCAAATTTTAGTTTATATATGAACGAGTGGGTACTCGGAAAGGAGAAGAAGTGAAATTTAAACTATGGCCTATTAATATAAAAATTACTCATAGGAAATTTTATAATAAACAAACAGGTAAAAAAGAACTATACATTGAAGAAATTAAAGCATCAGTTATTCATTGCCCAAGATGTTATAAATCACTCGAATATATTAGTACAGGAAAAGAATATGCTGGCATCTTTTGTTCTAAGTGTGGTAAAGATTTAAGAAAACCATTTACTAAATGTGAGAAGATTAGACATTGGTTAAGATGGATAGGACATAAATCACCACTAGGTGAGTGGCCAATAGGATATTTAAAATGAACAAAGTAATTAAAAAGGGTATTAAAAAAGCAATTATTATTTACGAAGATCCCGATACAGGAGAAGGCCGTAGAGTTGTTTTTGGAGAAACCGCATCATTAATGAGTTTTTTGGTAGGACAACTACCTTCACTTTGGAAAAGAATACAGCAAATG
>Ga0207997_1000453_pt1 | contig 21088 bp, 20 predicted proteins | sample AntAceMetag02UKN_FD_184777 | JGI IMG/M metagenome (GOLD analysis project Ga0207997, IMG submission 184777) | Saline lake microbial communities from Ace Lake, Antarctica - Antarctic Ace Lake Metagenome 02UKN (SPAdes) (version 2) | ecosystem: Environmental > Aquatic > Non-marine Saline and... | reverse complement strand
CCAAATTTGTCTGCGCGGTAAGTAATTTTACCGCCTTTTGATTCATTTACTGTTTTTTGAATATCCATAGTTACTGTACCAGTTTTTGGATTAGGCATTAATCCTTTTGGTCCAAGTAAACGACCGATTTTACCTAATGATGCCATCATATCCGGAGTTGCGATTACGATATCGAAATCGAACCATCCTTCTTTGATTTTAGCTATCATATCGTCATCACCTACAAAATCAGCACCGGCTTCTTTAGCTTCTTTAGCTTTTTCGCCTTTAGCAAAAACTAAAACAGTTTTTGATTTACCAGTTCCATGAGGTAACACTAATGCTCCTCTTAGATTTTGTTCTGCTTTACGAGGGTCTAGGTTTAGGTTGAGTGCTAATTCGACAGTTGCATCGAATTTTTCATAAGATATTGATTTTAATAATTCAACACCTTCTACCAAAGGATATTTTTTGGTTCTATCAACTTTTGATAGAGCTTCAGCATATTTTTTTCCTTTTTTTGCCATTTTGTTTTCCTCCTATATTTGGTTTTAGCGGATTGTCCTCCCAATAATATAGTTGTATATATAAACAACCAATTAACTTATTCTTTTACGACAATTCCCATGTTTCTTGCTGTACCTTCTATGATACGAGCTGCTGCTTCAACGTCATTAGCGTTTAAGTCAGGCATTTTCATTGTCGCGATTTCTCTAAGTTGATCCCATGTTATTGTTGCGACAGTATCTGTTTTTGAGTTTCCTGCTCCTTTTTCTACTTTACATGCTTTTTTTAGTAAGTCACTTGCGGGTGGTGTTTTAAGGATGAACGAGAATGAACGGTCATCATAAACAGTTAATACTACAGGAATAGTATAGCCCACTTTGTCTCTTGTTTGGTCATTAAATTGCACGCAAAATTGTTGAATGTTAACTCCTGCTTGTCCTAAGATTGGACCAATTGGTGGAGCTGGTGTTGCTTTACCACCAGGTACTTGAAGTTTTACAACGTTTTTAATTTTTTTAGCCACGAAAGACACCTCCTTATTTTCGTGATGTGGTTAATGGAATTATTTCCTCCCACTCAATATGCGTTTCACACGCTGAAATATTATACAATATATATCATATTAATGTCAAGGTTTTTTTATTGAAACCTTATCAGTTTTTAGATATCAAATTTAGCATTGATTTCTGATGGAGTTTTTCTTAATAAATTGAATATCGGTAATAGACCAAATAATATATTAATTAGATAAATTCCAATTAGTCCCCCTAGGAAATAATGGATAGGGAAATAGAAGAACTCAATTAAGTCACCTACCATATTTTGAATCCTACTGATTAGGAAAGCCATCAATAAATATCCAGTGAGAGAACCTAAAGTTGTAAACCAGAAAATTTCCCCAAAGAATATCTTATAAATATCTCTCTTTGTCGCACCAATTGAGCGATAGATACCTATTTCTTTAATTCTACTTAACATACTTGATCTCATCATGAAGAAGATATATATAATTATACCAACTAGCGTAATAACTATTGATTGAATCCTTTGTGAGATTCTTTCTTTTTGCGCTATAACAACTGAATTATATTGGGCTTCATATGAACTAAATGCTTCATAATTTCCATTGTATTGTTCTATATCTTCTATTGCTTTCTCCATATCATCTGCATAAAAATATACTGTGCCTTCATCATAGTAATAATTATCTATTAATAATGATTTTGAATTAGCTATTAAAACGTCATTATGAACTATTATCAATTCTTGCTCAACTAAATAATCATCATAAGGCGTTTCCTCAGTGTAAATATACTTGCCTACTATTTCGTAATTTGTTCCGTCAAATGCATAGTTGTCTCCAACATCTAGTATTGTATTTGAAGATGGAATTAATACTTCATTAACAGCTTCTATTCCTCTTCCGCCAGCTAAAATTGTCATTCTATTCAACATACTTTCATATGGGATTCCATAAAAGTAGTCTACAAAACTATAAATTGCTTCTTTTTCAACTACCACGATTGGAGAGTTAGTTTCAACAATTCCAACTATTTCAAAACCCAAATAGAATGAGTTTTGTGTATATACTTTGCAGCTTAATAACTTATTCATATCCGTTACACCTAAATCACTGAATTTTTTCGATTCAAGCATTTCATCAGCTATCCATTTATCAATAACTATCTCTCTATTGTTTTCTGGCATTCTACCCAAGATTAGTTTTGTTTCATCTACCCATTCAGTTTGAACTGGATAACCAGAAAACCTTACATTAATGTTGCCTTGATATAAATCATAATAATTCATTCTTAAAGATTGTGTACTTTGATAAGGTGCCCACTCTAAACCATCAATGTTATCCAATAGAGCATTAATATCGGTTATAGATAATGTTTCGTCGGATTGAATTGCTATTAGATTTTTTGCAGTTTTCAAAAAGTCTTCATCATCAACTTTGGTCAAGCTTGCAAATGTTGCTAATTGATAAACTATTAAAGCTGATATAACAAAGTATACTAGTAAAAATAATTTTCCTATAAACTTTCTTTTACCCGTCACTTTTTTTAATCCTTGTATGAATGAATCTCTAAAACGAATAAAGGATTTTTTTGTTTTTACAGTTTCAATATATCCATATTGTTCCATATCAAAAGAATATTCTAGCGCTTCATCTGATTGTTTCGCTTTGTAATGATCATCTATAAGACGGATTTCTGTGTCATCAGTTAAAAATTTTATTTTCTTACGACTATTTGTCTCCGCCTTAATATAAATTGAATCTTTTACTTCAATAACTTTAAATTCTAAAGATTCATCTTTATCTTTTTCATAGTATCTAGTTATTTTACTTTCTTTAAGCGATTCATCTATTTTCAAATCTTTTAAGAATATATTTCTATCATCTGTGTGATCGAAAGATTTGTTTCCAGCACTTTCGTAGTCATTCGTAACTCTTCCATCTGATATCTCAATAACTCTATCTGCATAAAAATCAACAAGAGTTCTTTCATGCGAAACCAATATCACTAGACATGTCTGTGATATTTTTTTAATAATACTCATAATTTCAAACGTATTATTAGCATCTAAATTACCAGTTGGTTCATCGGCTAATACAACTTTTGGATTTTTAGCAATAGCCCTAGCTATAGCTACCCTTTGTTGTTGCCCTCCAGATAAAGCTTGGACATTTCTTCTGCGATAATTATACATGCCAACAGCTTCTAAAACATAATTTATACGTTCTTCAATCTCGTTTTTATCATATAATCCAGCCATGTTTAAAGCTATTTCTATATTTTCATAAACTGTTTTATCGGATATTAAATTGTAGTTTTGGAATATGTATCCAACGTAATGATTCCTTAGGATGTCCCAATCTAATGGTTTATACCTCTTTAAAACTTGACCATCAAAGTCAATTTCTCCTGATTCAAAACTATCTAACCCGCCAATAACATTCAGCAAAGTAGTTTTCCCACAGCCAGATGGTCCCGTAATAGCTACCAGTCCTTTTTCTGGAAATTTTAAACTAGTATTTCCAATCACATGAATTTGGTTTGATTTTCCTTTATTAAAATATTTGCTTAAGTTTGTTAGTCTAATCATTCAAATCACCCCATATCACTTTTCAATGTAGACTGAACTGTTTGTTTAAATATGCGGTTACAATATCTTCTCGAGATAATCACCGACATAATAAACAACAAAATTAGATAGACTATATAATTCCAAAAATTAAACGCTTTAAGCGGATAGAAGAACGTGTCATACACCAAATCAACTGGCAAACTAATACTTACTACCAAAAAGATTAAGTATGCACCTATAACTATATAGAAATTCTCGAAATATATAAATCTTTTTATTACACTTTTATTCGCACCAATTGTTCTAAAAATTGCATAATCAGGAAGTTTAGTATTTATTATAGCTCTAAAAATTACATATGTAATTAATGTAGATCCTAATAACACAACAACATTCAATACCACTAACCCTATATTTTGAATTAGCATAATCAATGCATCAAATTCTTGAGAAGCAACTGAATCAAACGGATAGACAACATGATATTTGTAATTAAGTGGAGATATTGTTATTTTTTGTATATTCTTCACCAATTGATTTACGCCTAAATCACTTCCTGTTAAAACTGTTACTTGGTATATTTCATCATAGAATATTTGATTATAGGTGCTTTGATTCATGTAATACGTCGATATTTCATTAATTGATTTGTCAAAAACTATATCAATTCCGTTAATTTCTGTTGTTGTATAGTAATCCGTAATAGTTAAATCACCATTAAAATAACACAAATCTAAATCGCATTTTTCATAATAATGATAATAATTATTAGGCGATGTTCTAATTTCCCCATTTGGAACATTATTATCTATTAATATATAGCTATCGCTTAAATTAAATGTAACAGACGCATTGTCATCATATGTACTAATTCCAGAAAAAGAAGCTGACTGAACGTTGTACAAGTAATATAAATCTTTTAGGTTTTCAAGATTATTATCCGTTCCAAAGTAATATGAATCATAATAAGACCACGCGGCACTTGGAAAGTCATCTTTATTAACTATACCAACTATTTTATAATTCATTTCAAGTGAACTATAGTATCCGGGAGCTTGAGTATAGTTAATATCAAGATAATCTTTGTAATTGTTTAATTCTCCAGAACTTAAACCAATCACTATTTCATTATCGATTTCTGGTAACCTACCATATTCCAAATCTTCTTCATCAATCATACTTAAAGGTAAAAATACGCCATCTACATAATTATAACGGCTTCCCGATGTCGAGTATAAATCTATTATTTGATCTAAAACATAATCAAATGTGACTATTTCTTTTACTAAACTAAAATCTTCTAATTCATCCAAGTCTGATTGTGTAAACTCAGTATTGTCGTTTTTTCTTATAACAATCCTATTTGGGCTTGAATTTTGAAATACTTGATTAATCGAGATTGATGATTCACTTACCACCAACTGATAAGCTCCATAAGTTAAGGCAACAAAAAAACTAAAGAAAGTAAATATAACTAACATTAGTAGAGATTTTTTTGGAACCGCTAAAAGATTTCTTAAAGTAATTTTCAAGTAATCCCTAAACTTAATCTTATGTTCACTAGTGTCTATTATAGGCAAATCTTGTTTATCAACTTTCTTAACATTAATATCTTCAACTATTTCACCATCGAAAATACGGATTTTTCTTGTTGCGTATTCTTTTACCTGTGAAAAATCATGTGTAACTATTATTACTAATTTTTCCTTTGATATTTCGTGGAGCAATTCTATAACTTGTTTGGCAGATTTTGAATCTAAGTTACCTGTAGGCTCATCCGCAGCAATAATAGGACAATCTTTTGCTAAAGCTCTAGCAATAACGACCCTTTGTTTTTGACCACCTGATAATTTGGTGGCTTTATGACTCATATGATCTTCAAGACCAACTTTACGAATAATTTCCTTCGCTCTGTCTTTTATTTTATCTCGTGGGTATCCAGAAAGAATTAGCGGAGCTTCCACGTTTTGTAATACTGTATAAGAATCAATTAAATTGTAACTTTGGAATACAAAAGCTACGTAGCTCTTTCTGTAGTCTTCCATATCTGAAACTGAAAAATATGATGTTTCTTTTCCGTTTATATACATTTCCCCATCTTCATAAGAATCAATTCCTGATACCACATTTAATAATGTGGTTTTTCCTGAACCTGATTCTCCAACTATAGCAACAAACTCATTTCTATGTAGTTCTAGATTAACTTTCCTTAATCCTAAAGCAATCACATTGTTCGTGCTATAGTATTTAGAAACATTTACTAATTTAATCATGTTATTTTCCTTTCTTAAGGTAATTCCATTATTTCTTTAATTATAACATAAATAATAAGATAAATTTGTGACAAAGATAAGACAAAAATAAAAAAAAAGCTAGATTATATAATCTAGCTTAAATAACTTCTACTTCTGTAAAATCAAGTTCCATTGCTGTTTGTCTACCAAACATTTCAATAAGAACATGTACTTTTCCTCTTTCTTCATCAATGCTTTCAACTGTAACAATTTGACCTGCTAATGTTCCTGCGGCCACTTTAACTTTTTGACCTGGTTGTACATTAAGTCTTTGAACAGCTAACATACCACATTTCTTAAGAATTGGATTTATTTCATCAGGTTTTAGTGGAATTGGTTTAGTTCCCCCGCCACTCGAACCTAAGAAACCAGTAACTCCAGGTGTGTTTCTAACAACAAACCAAGAATCGTCGGTAACAATCATCTCAATAAATACATATCCAGGGAAAATTTTAACCATTTTCTCTTTAAGTGTACCATCAGCTTTTTTTTCAGTTTTTAATTCTTCTGGTATCATAACTTGGAAAATTAAGTTTTCCATGTTCATAGTTTCAATTCTTCTTTCAAGATTAACTTTAACTGAGTTTTCAAATCCTGAATAAGTTTGAACTATATACCATAAACGTTTAGATGTGTCCATATAACTCTCTTCTTTTTTATAGATCATATAGCCATTCAAATAATGGGTTTAGCGCAAAACTATAAAGAACAAATACTAACGAAAGGAAAATTAAGAAAATAAATACCCTTAATGTATTTTTGGCTAAAGTTTTTGATGATGGCCATGATATTTTTTTAAGTTCTAAAAGACTTGGTCTAACATATGGGATTAGTAGATAAACAAATACTAAAGCACCAATAACAATTAGGAATGATCCTGTAAGTACTCTTCTCAAAGTTGTTAAGAAGAAGAAATCTATGAACCCTCTTCCTGAGTTTCCTAAAACTGCAGCTAAATCAACTGATCCAAATTTACCCAGTACAATATATACACCGTATAAAATTAATACTGGTGATAAAATTGCAAGTATCCAGTTTTCAAATGCATATTCTTTCTTAAGAATAGACATTACTCTTGATTCATCTTGATTTTTATTTTTAACTTGGGAAGGTTTGCTGTTTTTTGATTTTGATTCTTTTGCCATGGTTGCCTCCTATTTACCCTCTTTATGAATGGTATGTTTTTTGCATCTTTTGCAATATTTTTTTACCTCAAAACGAGTGGATTTATCAGTTTTTTTAACTTCATAATTTCTTGATAAGCACTCTTGACATATTAATACTACTTTATTTTTCATATATATCAACTCACTTGCTTTATTAAATGTATCAAAAAAACGGCAAAAAGTCAAGAAAATCATTACATTAAATGCATTTTTACCTTATTTTTAATTCTATCTAGTCCATTGTAAATTTTCTTTTCTGAACAATTTAGTTTTTTTGCTGTTTCTCTTATTGTATTTTTACCTATAACTTTAGTATTAAATACAACTTTTTCAAAATCGGAAAGATTTGTCAACGCTTCTTTAATTTCGTTTTCAGTAATATAAGTTCTCTTGTCTTCAAAAATCGAGAAATCGCAGAGCACAGGTAACTTTTCTGATAAAAATTGACCATAACGATTAACTTTCTTTTTCAAGGTAATTAATCTATTTGTTAGATTTAATTCAAAATATCTCATAAAACTTTTATTATATGTTTCATCAAATATATATATTGATTTGTAGAGAATCATTAAGGATTCCTGAAAAACATCATCATAATCTTTTGTTAGGTTGAATTTTTTTATATTTTTCGCAATAAAATATTTGTATTTGTCAACCATAAATTTAAAGGCTTCTTCATTGCCTTGCTTAATCAAGTTGACAATTTCAAAATCGTTGTAATTGCGAAAAATCATTATTTAATTTTTCTTTCTTAAAATATCGAAGATTATTATTCCCGCACTAACCGATGCATTTAGGCTATTTATCCTACCTGCCATATCAATTTTTACATTATAATCAACATTATCTTTAATTATTTTTGAGATTCCTTTTCCTTCGCTACCTATTACCAATAGTTGTGGAACGGTAACATCAATATCTTGATAACCCTTATCTGCCTTTAAATCGGTTCCAATTGCCCAAAACCCGACTTTTTTAAGCTTATCCATACTATTCCTTAGGTTTGTTACTTCAACGATTCTAACGTATTCTATAGCCCCTGACGACACTTTCGCTACAGTCCCCGTTATTTTAACAGAACGTTTCTTAGGGATTATTATTCCCGCAACTCCACCAGCTTCACAAGACCTAATAATAGCTCCAAAATTGTGAGGATCCGTTATGCCGTCTAACATGATAACTAAAGGATTGCTTTTTATATCAATTGTTTCTAAGAACTCGTCTAATTCATATGTTTTATAATCTTCAACTTCTAACACAATGCCTTGATGATTTCCGAGAAATTCCTTTTTGAAGTTATGCTTGTTAAAATATTTGATTGTTATTTCTTTTTGTTTCAAAATTTTAATAATATCCTGATTTGAATCTTCCATAACAAAAGCATTGAATACTTTTTTGCTGGTACTCAATATTTCAATTGCGGGATTCTTTCCGTATATATTAATGCTCATATTTATCACCACTTATATTTTACCATATTTTTCTCTATTTCTATTTGAAAAATACATATCGTAAATAAAGAATAATCCTAATAAATTTATTGAATTTATTCAAGTATTTTTTTTACTTCATCCATTAATTCATTTATTCTATCAAGATTATTACTTAAATAATGAAAACCTATAACCGCCTCAAACCCAGTAGATGTATTATATGTTGCTATATTAGTATTCTTAGGTTTATGACTAGCGTTTTGGTTTCTACCTCTTTTAAAAATCAAAATTTCCTCTTCCGTGTAAACCTTTTCTATCAAAATTCTAGCTGCTTTTGCTTGATTTACGGAACTTGTGTACTTAATTGCGCTTTCATGTAAATTCTTTACCTTAGTAATGTTCTTATCAATAAGATATTTTCTTACTAAAAGCTCATAATACGCATCTCCAACATATGCTAAAGTTAATCCATTGTGTTGAATCATAAAACACCTTTTTCAACTAGAAGTTTGCGTAATCTATCAGCTGATTCAAAATCTTTAGATGTTCTAGCATTTTGCCAATCTTTGTACATCACTCTGTCTTCTACTTTAATTTTACTAACTGAAATTCTGAGCCCTAAAATATTTATCATGTATTTAAGAGCAATGTGTGACTGATTGAGCATATTTAGGTTATTAGGTTTTCTAATGTTTTGATTAGTTAATTTTATAACCCCTTGTAAAGCTGTTATTGCATTAGCGGTATTAAAATCATTATCCATACTATCATTGAAGTTGTTAATTAAAGAAAGTATTTCTTGATTATCAATTTCTTTGTCTTCATCAATAAAATCTTCAATATCTAATTTGAAGAACACAGATTTATATGTATTTTCAAGTTTTTCGAATTCCTTAACATACATAGAAAAACTTTCTTCGCTATAATTTAAAGGTGCTCTATAATGAGTGCTTAATAAAAAGTATCTTAATGGCATTTTATATTTAAAATCTTTTACCAAGATTACGTTCCCAATGCTTTTACTCATCTTAACATTTTTCATACTTAAACGTCCGTTATGCATCCAATAATTTGCTACTCGATGATTGTGCATTACTTTTGCCTGAGCTATTTCATTTTCATGATGCGGGAACTTAAGGTCTATTCCTCCACCATGTATATCGATTTCTTCTCCAAAAATATCATCAATCATTGCTACGCATTCAGTATGCCATCCTGGTCTTCCTTGAGAAAATTGAGAATCAAAGTTTAATCCTTCTTTTGTTTTTTTCCAAAGTGTAAAATCTAATGGACTTTCTTTTAATTCATTAATATTAACTCTACTACCAGAAATCAAATCATCAACATCACGGTTGCTTAGTGCCCCATAATCTTTTAATTTTTTAACTCTAAAATACACATCACCTTCAACTTGATAAGCGTATCCTTTATCAATTAATGCTTGTATATAATCTATAATATATTGCATATATTCGGTTACTTTAGGTTTAATATAGTCAGTTTTACAGTTTAAACTAATTATATCATTTAAAAATGCATCAATATAGAATTCGCTTACCTCTGACTCAGAAATTTTTTCTTCAACAGCTTTTTGAATTATTTTATCATCAACATCAGTAAAATTTGATGCAAATATAACATCATATCCTTTGGCTTCAAAATACCTTCTTACCGTGTCAAAAAAAACTACCGGTCTTGCATTACCTATATGAATGAAATTATAAACAGTTGGTCCACAGACATAAATCTCTACCTTACCAGAATGCTTAGGTACAAATTCTTCTAGTTGATCTGTATACGAATTGTATATTTTCATGTTATCATTCCCTTTCTAAAACATAGTAATTATAGTTTAATACAACTATATTTACAAGCAATTTAAGTAAATTAAAAAGGGATACAAAACATCCCTTTTATTAATATCCTATGAAATATTATACAAGAAAACCATTCAAAAAACAACGTTTTAAATAAATATTCATTTATGGATTCGTTTTTTATTCAGATTCAGTCTCTGGATTTTTATTTTCTTCTTCTATAAAATTAACTTTATCTATATCCTTAAACCTAGTTGTTATTCTTTCAACACGTGTATTCACCTTATCTCCATCTTTTCTTAAAGTGTCAATAGTGCGATTTAATTTACTCCATTCTAACTCGAAATTATTGAAATTTGCTTTCAATTTTTTTAGTTGAATAATGATTTCATTTATATGTTTGCTGCGTTCATAATCAATAACCATACTTTGGAAAGAAGATAGTAAAGGTATCAAAGTTGTTGGAGATACGATTGTAACATTTTTATTTCTAGCATACTCAACAATTACAGAGAGTCTAGAATGAATTAAAGCAAGTATGCCATCGCTCGGAACAAACATAATAGCATAATCCGTTGTAACGCCCGGAATTATGTATTTGTTTGAGATATCAGTTATATGTTTCTTTACTTCTCTACCAAAATCACCAATTATTTTTGTTTCTTCTTCTTTACTTAATTCTTTGTTGTTAAACAACTTAGAATATGAAGAGTAAGGGAATTTGGAATCAATAGCTATCATGCCTTTTGGTTCTGGCATAAATATGACTGCATCGGCTCTGACAACTTCATTCTTACCTTTTTTAAATGTGTATTGAGTTTCATATAGTTTTTTATTTTCTCCAAATAAACTTACCAATAATTGATTTAATTGATATTCTCCAAATGATCCTCTCGCTTGGTTGTTTGACAAAATGTTTTGCAAACTCACCATCTCTTCTGAAAGGTCTTTTATTCTTTTTTGAGCTTCATCAATAACTTCAACTCTTTTAACTATTTGATTAAATGTTTCGTTTGTGTCTTTAAACCCTTTTGATAACCGATCTTCAACTTTATTGTTTATATCAAACATTCTCTTCTCTATGTTCTCATTTAAAAAATTAAAATCTTTTTTTAAATCCTCGTTAATTTTACTTTGAAAATTAGCTAATTCCTTATTTATATTTAATCGAAAATCAGTAATGCTATCAGAAGATGATTTAGATTGATTTCTTAATTGCTCATTTACGAGACTATTAAAATTAAGCATTGATTCATGAATGCTTTTGGTCATAGCCGTTTCCATATCTTTTACTTTATCAATAATTGTGTTTTCAACTACATTCAATTCTTGATTTTTATTCTTATTAAATAGTAACAATATTAAAATTATCAATGCGATAAATGATATTATTGCTCCTATTAATGAAATAATTTGTTCAGTTGTCATATCTTTTCCCCCTAAAGTACTGGACTAAACATATTGAATAGTCCTTGTATGATCTTAGTTACAATACTTCTTTTTTTCCACTGCTCTAAAAGAACTTTTTTTGATTTAGTTAAATCATCATTAAAACTATTCACTAAATCTCCTACTGCTTCATTTTCAAAAACCGATGTAACTTCAAAATTAAGGTGGAAACTTCTCGGATCAAAATTAACAGAACCAACAGAAGCTATTTCATCATCAATAATTAATATTTTGGAATGTACAAAGTGGTCTTTATATATATATATTTCTACACCAATCTTTAATAATTGCTCATAGTATGACTCCGTTACATAACCAACAGCTATATAATCATGTTTTCCAGGCACTAATAATTCCACCTGAACGCCTGAATTTCTAGCTGTTTTAATCGCTAACATTAGTTCAGATTCGATAATTAAATATGGTGTAACAATCTTTATGCTTTTCTTAGCTTTATTAATCATTTTAAAATAAACATCTCTAATTTTACTATTTTCAAAGTCTGGCCCTGATTCTATAATTGATGTAAATCCTGAGAATGATTCAATTGATTTATCCATAGGCTTTTCGATAACATTTTTTGTTATATAATACCAATCTTTTACAAAAACATTTTGAATACTAGTTACTCCATTACCTTTTAATATAACATGAGTATCTCGCCAAAATCCAAATTTCTTATCATCATGATTATATTCATCACCTAAATTCATTCCGCCCACAAAACCAACTTTTCCATCTATAACTGTAGCTTTTCTGTGGTTTCTGAAATTTAAATTAGAATTCCAAATAGATATACTCGCAGGATCGAAAGCACCTATTTTAACTCCGGCAGTTTTTAACGATTTCATATATTTATTATCTAAATGTTTATTAGAACCATAATAATCATAAATTAGGTATACATCTAAACCACTTGAAGCTTTTTCCTTAAGTATATTCAACACCTTAGTACCAATATTATCGTTCTTAATTATGTAGAACTCCATAAAAATATATTCTTTTGCATTTTTAAGTTCTGATATTAACCTTGGAAAAAATACATCCCCATTATTGAGAATCTCTAGATGAGTATCATCTTCATATACAGCTCTGCCAGTAGTGGATTTTATAAATTTAAATATATCTCCGTGTTTATATCTCTTATAATCTGGAAATGTAGTCTCTTCTAAATCTAGAAATACCTTTTTTGCTAACAAAGGTCTCGCTTTAACTAATTTCCTTTCGGTAAAATCTCGTGCAAATATAAGGTAAAGTAGAATTCCCACGAAAGGGTTTAAAATCAATATTAATAACCAGTGACTTTTATTATAAGCATAAGCTGGTTTTAATAAGATTCTAACAATTAAGACAAGTGAGGTAACTAATACAAAAAAACAAAAGATATACAAAACTGTATTGTTAGTAATAATTTGGCTAATTGATGTAATTTGGATTCCTATAGTTAGAAAAAATATGTATATTATTTCTGCTAGAATCGCTAAAGCAAATACTAAATAACCTTTTTTCATAATTACCTCCTTCTAACAATTCTACCACAATAATATAGTTTTGTTAAACTAGATTTAGCAAAAGAAAGCCAGATTTTGAAAATGAATGAAATTAAGTTCTTTTTGTGATATTAATATCATTATCAAATAAAAAAAAGCCGATAAATCGGCTTAATTTTTATATTTCAATTACCTTAGCTAAATCAGAAAATCTTATAACTGATTGTACTGATGATAAACAATTTGTTTTTTGAGGATAAGTTTCCCCAGAAACTATTAGTTGTTTATTAGCAGTATACAATTTGTATTGATAACGATTTTGTTTATCTCTATAAATTGTAAAGTTTTCATTTTCTATTGCTTTCTTGATTGATTCAATGCCATTAAGTGCTGATTGTTTTGATGCGTATTTTTGGGTAACTAATAATACCTGACCATTAGAAGCTAATAATTTAACAAAGAATGCTTTAGATCCCTCTTTAGATAATTGATATTTTCCATTTGTTTTCTTTTCTACTTTTTGTTTTGCTACAACAACTTCTCTGATTTCATTCTCTTTAATTTTATCTAAATTTACAACTTTTTCACATTTATAGAATTTCTTAACTGATTCTACCGCAGATTCTGCTAATTTTATAGTTTTATAGAATTCTCCTATTACAATGACTCTAGCTCCTCTAGCTCCAAATAAGTCAAAATGAGAAAAGCCCGCTTTATCTGTAATTATTTCAAAATTGCCTGTTTCTACAGCTTTTATAAATGTCTCAATGCCATTTTTAGCACCGTTTTTTGTTGAATAACCAAATGAAACTACTAATATCTCACCATTTGAAGCTCTTAAACGATATTTTGATAATCCTGCTTCTGGATATATTTCATATTTTCCACATGGACCATTTTTAGCGTTTGTTTTAGGCGATGTTTTTACAGTATTTTTTGAATTAGTTTTTTTTGTTGCTACTTTTTTAACAGGTTCTGCTTTTTTTAATTTTGCTATTTCCTCTTGAAGCCTTTTCTCATCAGCTAGTTTTGTAAGTTTTATCTCTTCTAGTTTTCTTATTTCTTCTAATTTTCTTTTTTCTGCTTCCTTTTTCTTTTTACTTCTACCAAATAAACCCATTATAAATCACCTCTTAAATTGATTATACCAAAAACAAATATTTTTATAAAGAGTATCCCCTAAGTTATATTCTTTTACTTACTGATAAAAGAATGCAATAAAAAAAACATAGAATGTGGAATCCTATGTTTTTAGTAATTGGCTCAATATTAACGTTTACTGAATTGAGGTGCTCTACGCGCTTTTTTAAGTCCGTATTTATAACGTTCTTTAGCACGAGAATCTCTTGTGATTAATCCAGCTGGTTTTAAGATTTTTCTGTATTCAGGGTTAACTTCTAATAAAGCTCTTGTGATTCCTAAACGAATAGCTCCGGCTTGACCGATAAGTCCGCCTCCATTAACGTTTACTGAAATATCAAAAGTATTTTCGTTAGCTGATAACACTAAAGGTTGAGAAACATCTAATCTAGCTAATGATGAAGGAATATACTCTTCAAATTTACGCCCATTAACAGTAATTTTACCAGTTCCTGGTCTTAATATAACTCTAGCAACTGCAGATTTTCTTCTACCAGTTCCACGATACATAACTAATTTAGCCATTGTTTCCTCCTAACCTTTCAATTCCATAACAACAGGCTTTTGTGCCATATGTTTATGGTCTGGTCCAGCGTATACGAATAATTTCTTATACATTTGATTTCCTAGCTTACCTTTTGGTAGCATTCCTTTAATTGCAAGTTCAACCATTCTAGTTGGTCTTTCTTGCATTAACACTTTTGCTGTTTTTGTTTTTAAACCTCCAGGATAGCTTGAATGAGTATAATACTTCTTATCATCCCATTTTTTTCCTGTTAATTCAATTTTATCAGCGTTAACTACTACAACATAATCTCCACAGTCCACGTGTGGTGTAAATGTAGGCTTATGTTTTCCTCTTAAAACTGTAGCTACTTCAGTAGCAAGACGTCCTAGTCTTTTTCCAGCTGCATCGACAACTAACCATTCGCGTTTAATTGTGTTTTCATTTGCCATAAATGTTTTCATTTTATACCTCCTAATGTTTCATAAGGCTTGTGGGTTATAAAACAAAATGTACCTTTAATATGATATCATTTTAGTATTTATATGTCAACAAATTTTGATTAACACCAGTTAATTTTTTTAACTAATTTTATCTCCGGGCATTAATTTGTCAGACATCTCTATAACATACAATTCCTTTTTACTGTTTTCTCCACAAAGAACCATGCCTTCTGAAAGTTCTCCTCTAAGTTTCATTGGTTTTAAGTTTACTACTACTTGTACCAATTTACCTATTAGATCTTCGGGTTTATAGAATTCCGCTATGCCAGAAACAATGTTTCTTATTCTGTCTCCAGTATCAATTTTTGAAACTAAAAGTTTCTTAGCGTTCTCATGTTTTTTACATTCTATAATTTTTCCAACTCTAATATCTAATTTAGTAAAATCTTCAAATTCTATTTCTGATGATATTGGTTTGACTTTTGGTTCTTCTATTTTCGGTTTGCCAATGTTCATCAATTTTTTTATTTCTAGAGATTCTTTTTCCATATCTAATCTAGGAAATAAATGACTTGGCTTTTTAACAACTTTGTATGTTTTCTTCGAACCAAAACCTAATCCTTCAAAGTCTTGCAAGTCCTTTTCAACACCTAAAAATTCAAATACTTTTGCAGGTGTTTCTATCAAGAAAGGACGGTATAATATAGTTATTATCCTAATGCTTTCTAATAGATGATACATTACTGATTCTAAAACATCTTTAAGTTCTTCGTGCTTTGCTAGTTCCCAAGGAAAAGTATCATCAATTAACTTATTTGTACGTTTAACTAATCCACTTATATCTTGTAATGCATTTGATAATTTAAATTGATCCATGTTTTTTTGGTAGTTACTAAAACTATTTTTTGCAACAGTTCTTAAGTCATCTTCAAATACTTTGTATTCGTGATTATGCTCAACTAATTCAACATTCCCACCAAAATATTTATTAACCATAGAAATACTTCTTGATACTAAGTTTCCATAGTCATTAACCAAATCAGTATTTATTCTTCCTATATAATTTTCAGGTGTAAATACACCATCATTACCGTATTGAATTTCTCTCACAATATAATAACGGAAAGCGTCTAAACCGTATCTTTCAACGAGTTGTTCAGGATAAATAACATTACCTTTCGATTTTGACATTTTTCCGTCTTTCATTAGGTACCAACCGTGAGCGAACAATCTAAATTTAACTGGAATATCTAAAGCCATTAGCATAATTGGCCAATATATTGCATGAAATCTTAGTATGTCCTTCCCTACGACATGAATAATTTCATCTCCACCAGTCCAAAATTTGTTGTATAAATCTTCATTCTTTGAACCAAAACCTAAAGATGTAATATAGTTTGTAAGTGCATCAATCCAAACATAAATAACGTGTTTGGGATTAGATTTCACTTTAATCCCCCATGAAAAGGCTGTTCTTGACACAGATAAATCAAGTAAACCTGATTTCACAAAAGAAACAACTTCATTTTTTCTAGTTTCAGGAACAATAAAATGCGGATTGTCATCAATAAATTTTAATAACCTATCTGAATATTTAGAAAGTCTTAAGAAGTATGTTTCTTCTTTTAGAACCTTCGTAACACTTCCACAGTCCGGGCATTTATCTCCATCAACTAATTGTGTTGGCGTAAAATAGGATTCACAACTAACACAATAGTTACCGGTATACTCGCCTAAATAAATATCATCATTAGCTAGTAGTTTTTCAAAGATTTCTTTAACAATCGATTTGTGTCTTAGTTCAGTAGTTCTTATAAAGTCGTCATTTGTAATATTTAACAACTTCCATAAATCTTGAGCTAAGGTTGCCATGTAATCCACGTGTTCTTGTGGCGTTTTATTGTTTGCTTTAGCTGCTTCTTCAATTTTTTGACCATGTTCGTCTGTTCCTGTTAGGAATCTTGTCTCATAACCTTTTAAATCCTTATACCTTCTAATACTGTCACAAAGACATGTTGTATAAGCTGAACCGATATGAAATTTCCCACTAGGGTAATATATTGGTGTTGTTATATAAAATGTTTTTTTCATTGAATCCACCTCGTTAATATACTATTTTCTTTTTTAATTTATCTACAGCTTTTTCATTCAAAACCGCGCGTACTATTTCAAATACAAACTCATATATCGCGCCTACCGATCTACCAGTTATAAAAAATCCATCCCTCACAACTTTTAAATCATTCACGCGTTTAGCTTTTCCCATATCCTTTTCGGTTCCGGGAAAAGATGTATATTCTTTATTATCCATAATGCCCATCAAGCCAAACACAGTTGGAGCCGCACAAATAGCCATTAGCCATTTTTTTTGTTTATAGAAATCAAAAACTATTTTTTTAACAGCCTCTTCATTTCTTATTACAAAAGAATGAGCCCCTCCAGGAATTAATAAACCATCATAATCGAAAACACTTAATTTCTTCATAGGTTTATCAGGTATTATTTTAGTGCCATATGAACCAATTACAGTTTTTTTATTATAAACTGATACTAAATCAACTTCAATGTCGGCTCTTTTTAGTAAGTCTACAGTTGCTAAAGCCTCCATGTCTTCGAAGCCGTCTGATAATAAACATGCAAATTTCATATAATCACTCCTTTTCGATTTTAGAGTTTAAGTATTCAGTATAAATTTGATTTTTTGGAAATCCTGTCATTTGAGCTACTCTTTTCATAGCTTCAGTTTTCTTTAATCCTGTATTTACAAAATAATCTACTTGCTCAACAATACTTAAGTCAGATTTTTCTAGTTTTTCTTGATAACCTTCAATAATAACAACTAATTCCCCTTTAAGTTCAGGAAGCTCATTGTACTCACTAAGATTTCCGCGGATTATTTCTTCATAGCTTTTTGTAATTTCTCTGGCTATGCAAAAATTTCTTTCTCCTAAAACTTCATACATTGATTTAAGCGCTTGTTTAATTCTATGAATCGCTTCATAGAATATTAGCGTTTCTTTTCTATATTTTAGTTCTTCTAATTCAAGATTTCTTTTATTTGTCTTTGAATCTAAGAAACCATAGAACATAAATGGATGTGTTTTAATTCCGGACATAGTTAATGCCGGTAATAATGCATTAGCTCCGGGTAGTGATACAACATTATATCCCTTATCCAATACCCTTCTTACCAATTCATATCCTGGGTCACTTACTAAAGGCATACCCGCGTCTGATACTAATCCAATATCTAATCCGTTTTCTAAATCTTTGATTACGTTACCTAATTTCATCAATTGATTATGCTCATGAAAACTAATTAATGGTTTTTTAATTTCAAAGTGATTTAATAGTTTTATTGTTACTCTTGTATCCTCGGCGTAAATTTTACTAACTTCTTTAAGTGTTTTTAAAGCTCTTAAGGTTATGTCTTCAAGATTACCAATCGGAGTAGCTATTAAATACAAAGTACTTTTATTAGATTGATAATTAAGATTTCTTTTCATAAGATTCATCCCCTAAGTGGAATATTTCTAATACCTCTTTAGTATATTCGTTGCTTTCATCATAAATAACTAAAGGCTTTTCAATCTTTAAGTCACCTGTATTTCCATTTGCTCTAGCGTCAATTAATATCATCATTGCATCTTTAGATATTTTTGTGTAAACAAATTTCATCCTCTTAACAACAAATCCATGTTTGTTAAGTAATAAAATTATTTCTTCTAAACGATTAGCTCTATGAATAAAGTTCAAAGACCCTCCATTAGTAATCATTTTTTTTGCCGATACAATTATACCTTCTAAATCAATATACACTTCATGTCTAGCTATCGTGAAAGCATCTAAATCATTTAAGAATTTATCATGATGATATTTAAAAAATGGTGGGTTAATAGTAATAATATCAAAAATGTTTGTTTCATAATCTTTATATGCATCTAGAATATCTCTTTTATAAACTTTTATTTGATCTTCAAGATTATTAAGTTTTACACTTTTCTTAGCTAACTCAACAACATCATCTTGGATATCAATTCCAATTATTGGCTTCTTTGTTTTCAAAGATAGATAAAGAGGTATTGGCCCAAGCCCTGTGCCAAAATCAATTATTTTTTTAGCTCTTAAGTTTATTTTAACAAAATCTGCTAATAATAAAGAATCCAAAGAAAAGCGAAACAAGTCTTTTCTTTGAATAATTTTTATACCATCATAAGCTAATAAATCATGAATTTCTTCTTTTGACATGTTACTCCTCTAAATTTAATAATTCTTTATCAACTACATCTAATTTTTCTTGGGATGCTTTTTGTTTAAATTTAATATCAGAAATGTGAAATACATGTTGGGTATCTTTAATATTCACTGTCACTTGTTCAAGAATAAAGTTAACATTTGTAACTCGCCCTTTTCCTTCTGGAGTATCAACGTATGAATCCATTTTTGGCAGTTTTTGCCTTAATTCCTTGTATTGTTCATCTTCATAATGAATACAACATAAAAGTTTTCCACAAATACCTGATATATTATTTGGATTTAAAGATAAGTTTTGGTTTTTCGCCATTTTAATAGATACTGGTTGAAATTCATTTAGGAATGTCGTGCAACAAGTTTGACGTCCACAAGGACCAATTCCGCCCAATACTTTAGCTCCATCTCTAGTACCTACTTGTCTTAACTCAATACGAACATGAAATTCATTAGCTAAATCTTTAACTAATTCACGAAAATCAACTCGTCCCTCAGCATTAAAATAGATTATTAATTTGGCTCTATCTAGAGTATACTCACAATTTAAGAGTTTCATTTCTAGTTTATTCTTTTTAACTAATTCATCAGTTTTTAAAATAACTCGTTTTTCTTTTTCTACATTTTCTTCATATCTATTTATATCACTTGGATTAGCTATTCTCACTATTGGTTTTAATGGCGATACAAGTTCATCATTTCCAATCATCATTTTGTTAGAAACAACAAACCCTAATTCTACACCTCTAGCCGTCTCCACAACAACTTTATCTCCATTTTTTACATCTATATTTGCTGTATCAAAGTAATATTTTTTTCCTAAGCGATTAAATTGTATCGCTACTACAGAATGTTGCATATTTATAACCTCTTTCTAAGCATATTAGCATTTTATCGAATGCTAATTTGTTGTTGATATTATACTTCAATCTAGTTTTTAATCCAAGCATTTTTGCTAGATTATTTTCTAGATGTTTTTGAGACATCTTTTCAGATAATTTCTTAATTGTTGCTAATTCATCTTCAAAACAAATGTTTTCAAGACGCCTTAATTGATAATTTAATACATCCTTTTGATAGAAAATCATTAATGTTAAAAAGAAATCTGTAATATCATCTGATTTTAAAATGTCATCACTATTTTCTTTAAATAAAATTATTGAAGATGCATTCATTTCAAGAAAAGCTTTGTTAATATCTGTTACAAGTTTTATTACATTTATCATTTGAAAATCTTTTGCAATTTTAATCGCATTTCCCATATCAGCAGTATATTCACTAACTGAATTAGCAATATTCATTTCAATACCATTCTCGACTAACTGCTCTTTAATAATGTTTCTGTCAATTGGAGTAAAGTGTAAATTTTCGGCTCGAGAAATAATTGTCTTAAGTAACGAATTGTAATTTTCTGTTATTAATATTTGATAGATATCGGCCCCTGGCTCTTCCATTGTTTTCAACAAAGTGTTAGCTGAGTATAAGTTAAATTTATCTGCTTCTTCAATGATATATATTCTTGGA
>Ga0207997_1000452_pt1 | contig 21104 bp, 22 predicted proteins | sample AntAceMetag02UKN_FD_184777 | JGI IMG/M metagenome (GOLD analysis project Ga0207997, IMG submission 184777) | Saline lake microbial communities from Ace Lake, Antarctica - Antarctic Ace Lake Metagenome 02UKN (SPAdes) (version 2) | ecosystem: Environmental > Aquatic > Non-marine Saline and... | reverse complement strand
TTTGACAATGTCAATGCGACCCCTTCCAGCAGCCCGTCGTAATGCTGAACTATTACTAGCTTTGGGGTCTGATACTGGGATCAGTAATTTAACAATTTCAATGCAACCCCCTTCAGCAGCCCATTGCAATGCTAAACTATTATCAGCCTCAGGATTTGATACTGGAATTAATAATCTAACAATTTCAGTATGCCCTTCTTCAGCAGCCCATCGCAATGCTGAACTATTACTAGCTTTGGGGTCTGATATTGGAATTAGCAATTTTACAATATCAATGCGACCCATTTCAGCAGCCCGTCGCAATGGTAAACTATTATGAGCTTTAGGATCTGCACCTTCGTTTAACAATTTTTCAATTATTTTTGCAGTAATTTTAGTTCTTTCACCTAAAATTACTTTATCAGCTTTCCATTTTTCTGGTTTCCCTGGGTTCTTATATACTTGTGCATCTTTGGGGAATGTTACTTTCCTGATCCATGGTCCGTAATCTAAAAATATCAGAACATCTTTTCTGGAGAAATAGATACCACCTGTAGTACAATCTCCAGAAGGGTTGAACGGAACTGGGTCTATGTTCAGTCCAGTTTTATATTTCAACCCACGATGTACTTCTGTTTCATTTGTAATTTTGTAATAGTTCATTTTGGATCTCCTTTGTAAGAAAATAAAAATTGTGGGTTGTGGAGAGTCTGTACAAGCACTCTCCACAACTTTTGTTATGTTGATGTTAGCAATTTTACAATGTCAGTGTGCCCATTTTCAACAGCCCATTTCAAAGCAGAGCCCTATCATCTGCTTTGGCATCTGATACTGGAATTAGCAATTTTACAATGTCAGTGTGCCCATTTTCAGCAGCACATTGCAATGCAATGCTGTTATTTGCTTTGGGATTTGATACTGGGATCAGCAATTTAACAATGTCAGTGTGCCCATTTTCAGCAGCACATTGCAATGCAATGCTGTTATTTGCTTTGGGGTCTGATACTGGGATTAGTAATTTGACAATGTCAATGCGACCCCTTCCAGCAGCCCGTCGTAATGCTGAACTATTACTAGCTTTGGGGTCTGATACTGGGATCAGTAATTTGACAATGTCAATGCGATCCCTTTCAGCAGCCCATTGCAATGCTAAACTGTTACAAATTTTAGGAACTGACATTGGAATTAGCAATTTTACAATGTCAGTATGGCCATTTCCAGCAGCCCGTTGCAATGCTGAGCTATTCTGAGCTTTAGGGTCTGATATTGGAATTAGCAATTTGACAATTCCAGTATGCCCTTCTTCAGCAGCCCATCGCAATGCTGAGCTATTACTAGCTTTGGGGTCTGATATTGGAATTAGCAATTCTACAATATCAATGCGACCCATTTCAGCAGCCCGTCGTAAAGCTAAACTGTTCTCAGCTTTAGGGTCTGATATTGGAATTAGTAATTTTACAATATCAGTATGGCCTTGTTCAGCAGCCCATCTTAATGCTGAACTATTCTTATCTTTAGGGTCTGATACTGGAATTAGCAATTTGACAATTCCAGTATGGTCATTTCCAGCAGCCCATCGCAATGCTGAACTATTCTCAGCTTTAGGGTCTGATATTGGAATTAGCAATTTTACAATGTCAGTATGGCCATTTTCAGCCGCCCATTGCAATGCTGAATTACGAGCTTTAGGGTCTGATATTGGAATTAACAATTTGACAATTCCAATATACCCATTTCCAGCAGCCCATTGCAATGCCCAATTATTCTCAGCTTTAGGGTTTGCACCTTCATTTAACAATTTTACAATTGTTTTTGCAGTAATTTTAGTTCTTTCACCTAAAATTACTTTATTTGCTGTCCACGTTTCTGGTTTTCCTGGGTTTCCTGGGTTCTTATATACTTGCGCACCTTCAGGAATTGTTACTTTCCTGATCCATGGTCCGTAACTTAGAAATGCGAAAACATCTTTTCTGGAGAAATGGATACCAATAGTGCAATCTCCAGAAGGGTTGAACGGAACTGGGTCTATGTTCAGTCCAGTTTTATATTTCAGTCCATGATGTATTTCTGTTTCATTTGTAATTTTGTAATAGTTCATTTTGGATCTCCTTTGTAAGAAAAAATAAGTACCAAAACGGACACAATGTCCATTTCAGTACTTATTAATATCTATATATAAAAAGAGAAAATAAATCCAGCATTTTGCCGTTCAAAAATAATAAGGCCAGTATGAAACATTCTAAAAAACGAAGAATCTATTACAACAATAAACGAGTTTCAAAAGGCGAATATTCAATTATTAAAATACTAAACAAAAACAACATAACATTCGAATCAGAAAAATCATTTACAGATTGTAGAAGTCTTAAAAACAGATTATTACGATTTGATTTTTATTTACCTAAGTATAATTTATTAATCGAATACCAGGGACACCACCATTATCAACCAATTAACAAATATAAACGGGCAAGAATTACACATGAAAAAAAACAAAAGTTCATGATGAGATTAAACGTCAATATTCAATAAACAACAACATTAATTTATTAGCGATACATTATAAAGATTTTAAAATTGTAGAAGAAATCATAATAGTATTTTTGTATGGGGGAAATCAATGGACAAGAAAAAATTGATGGTTCAGTTGGGTAGTAGTTTCGGACACAAAATGGCAGTACTGCAAAAAATTGAATCAATCCAAGAACAACAAAAACTTAAGGAAAAGAGCTTACAAGCTTAAAAAGGAGAGAAATTATTATGACATCGAATATTAATCAACTAGTACAGGAAAGTTTTGGAAAAGTATTGCGACAAATATTTATTCACAAATTAGTATCATCGAATGAATCTGTAGATAAAGAATTGGAAATGTTAAAATCCGCGAATATTCTTACATCTACTAAGGATGTTTATATTTGTTCATTTCTGCATCCTGATGGTAATGTGTTAATGTCTTTCACTTTTTCAGAAATGATGAGACCGAATCAAACTTTTAAAGCTTGGTATTCTTATGCTGGACCAAGTAGAGGTCTTTTGTATAAAGGTGTTGCTCAAGGACAATCGCCTAATTCTGGTTTTAGTTTAGAAGCAATACAGAAGCCACAGTTTGAAACCAATTCATTTTTATTCTCAGGAATGCCATGCAAATTTAAAAGACTTGCTAGTATTAATTCAGAAGCAATATCGACAACAGTTCCAATACCACTTCCATTTCTCATTGGTGTGTATGAAAATATTCGAATAAATTGTTCTGAAAATTCTTTAAAGTTAAACACTATTCAATTTAAAAGAATTAAGGGATTTACACTACCACAGATATTTACAAAAGCTAATTATATGTTTGTGTTTAAGTGTATCACTACTTAATTATATTTTTTAAAACAGGAAAACAACTCATGAAAAAACAAAAATTTATTGCATTAGGTGCTAAACTCGGCAGTACTGTTATGGGTGCTGGTTATGGTGCTGTTAAAGGCGGTATAGATGCTTACAAGAAAACAGGCAAACAAATGAATGTACCAGTACAACCTTCTGTTGTTAATAAGCCAATTAAAAAGTAGTTAAATTAAAAAGAAAAATAATTATGTCTGATATTAACCAACTGGTACAAGAATCAGTTTCTAAACAAGAAGAATATCAAAGATTTTTTAAATCAACACTCAAGAAATACAACGTCACGTCTCCAAATCAACTTTCTGGAACTGATAAGAAACAGTTTTTCGATGATATTGAAAATGGCTGGACCAAAGAAGAGTCATAGATATATAGATATTATGAATATAACAAATACATTTTAAAAGTTTAAAACGGAGGAGTTAATAATTAAAATCTATTGATAATATAAATTTTGGGAGGATTGAATGGTTGTATTATAATACGATTACCCCTGATTCTTCATATGAATTACCATTTGATGCGAATGATGATTTATTTCAAAAGACTTATACATTAGATGAATTAGAAAATTTATATGAATTGTTTGATGTTATGATTGGGTCACAATTACATGTTAATTTAAATCTTAAAATTAAATATGACACATCTCTTGAAAATATTGTGGCCGATTATAATTCTCTTGAAGAATTCATAAATAAATTATTTACAGCTAGTTGTCCCAAACTATTACAATTCAATATTGATGTTCAACAATTATATTTATTGCATATATTTTCAGTTTTCTTAATTAAATGTAATAATGAGTTATTAAAACTTGATGATGAAGTTTTCTTTGAAATGGTATATCTTCCTAATGTGTTTTTTGTTTGTTTGAAGTTTTTCATTAAAGCCAGACAAATGATTTGGCGATTGATGTATAAAACATATGGTGAAATTAAAAATAATATGAGAGATGTTATTAATTATTCAGATATCATTCAGATTTTAGATTTTGGGGTGATGAAAAATGATGTAACTGTTTTGTTTTTTAAAGATGTTTTATTTCAGTTTGATCCAGTTTCTTTAATTGATCCAGATTCTTTTTATGTACTGATAATACATAAAATTTTATTTTGTTATTTAAAGTTACGAATTAAAGATTTACCAACTGACAAATTCAATTCAAATATAATTCAGGACAAAGTAATGAGTTATTTTTCTGAAAGAACGCGGATTTATGGCGAAGCAATTTATTTAGCACAATTACAAGAAATGTGTACTGTATCATCAACGACAAAGCATATATATAATTGTTATGATAAATTGAAATCGACAATTATACCGCATGAGTTACAACGACTTTTTATTTTTGCAATTAATAAAGGACATCATATGGTTTGTAATGATCGAATATTATTAATACATACAAATCGCGAATTGCAAAACATTGATTTCTTTAAGAAGAAAACGCCTCACATCTATAAGTTATTAAAAGCAGTACATGTTAAATCTAGTAGTAGTAATAGTAGGAGATTGAATTTTGATACATTACAAACAGCTGTCTATACTATTTTGCAAGATCGCTTTAAAGATATTTTATCAGATGAGATATCTGCATTAGTAATTCGGAATATATCATCTAATTTAATTATATCTCTTTTTGAAGGTGATTTTATTGACACATCTACAATGACAAAAATTGTTGTTTCAGGACAAAAAGTTGTTGGTGAATTGTCATATTTTTTGGATTATGTATTTGAGGAGTTTAATAATTGATATGTTTGAAAGTCAAGAAAAAGATAATAAAATTAAATCAGGTTTAGATAATAAATCTGTTGCTGAAATGAATGAATTGGAAAAAAATATTAAAAATGATATATCTCATGTTGATAATAGAATGTCAGATTTGCAAATGTATATAACATCATTAGATTCACAAATTAAGAAATTGGATGTAATGATTAAGAATTCTGAAGTGAAACGAAGAGCGAATTTATACCAACTTCTTAATGAAACGTTACTGATGATTGCTAAATTTCAACAGATATATCAAACGTATTTGCAAACAAAATTTAATTATAGAAAAGAACATAATAATTTTATTTATCGTAAAATTAAATTAGTTGAAATTGAAATGAAAACTGCTACTGGTGGTGATCTAACACCTACTATGTTATTGTCACTTTTACAGGAATTAAATCGCAAAATAGATTCTGCAGTTGATGGAGATAATGATACAGTTCAGCAATCATTACAAGAATTAGAAACTGATAATTTGTACAAAATGGAGTAATAGTATGCCAACTGATCAAGATTTGAGAGATTCGAGAACATTATATGCAAAACTTGGTATTAATAAAAAGTGGAGCGGTGAAAGAAATATTTTTGACAATTGTGATTTTCGACAAATTTCAAGAGATCGATTAAATCAGCCAATTGCATCTATTGAAGTGAAAATGATCAATAGAGAATCTGGTAAAGTTAATTTAATATATTTAAGTAAATATGAAAACGTTACAATTACACAAGAGTTATTTGAAGCAGCTGGAGCAAAACTTGCCCCGAAATTCTTTTTCATTTCATCTCATTTAGCAGATGTAAAGTTGCAAGACATTTGCAAAGGCATTGGTTTTGAAATGATTATAGATCGAGCTGTTTTAGTAAGAAATAGATTGCCTGTTGATGGAATACATTTGAGTTTTGTGCGTCGTTTTAAATAGTTAAAAAGTTTATTTATTGTAAATATTAAAAGTTATTTGCGCAAGAAGGACATAAGGTAGCTCCTTCGAAGAAGTTGTCGTCTCAACTTTTTCTTCACTTCTTGCGTTTTATTTTTCTTAGACGAAGGAGAAATATATTATGTATGATCAGAAAAATATTAATAAGTTAATGAGTCATATTACAACTACAGATTTCGAGAATCATCCGGAACAGTGTCTTGTTTTGCCGTTTTAACAGAATCTAAAATTGTTGAAATTTTTGATGGTATTGATAGTGGTAGATTTAGAACTGTTAAAGAAATTGCAGAATATTATAGTGTTCATAATAATACTATTTATTGTATTTTAAATGGAAGAACTTGGAAATGTGTGACAAATAAATACCCTATCAAAGAGTTAAAAGCAAAAGTTTCTAAATATTGCCGTTAAAAAAGATTAATCAAGGAGACCGCATGGCTGATAATAATAAAAATTATCCAGAGATTCTCAAACAGGCTTTTGATAAGGTACTCATGAGTAAATTTGGAAACTGCGTTCCAATGGCACCACTAGTTACGTCTTTTGGAATTAAACATCTAGATGCATTGCTTGGGGGAGGGTTAACATCAAGTGCTCCAGTTGTTTTTAGTAGTACCCCCGAAACTGGAAAATCTACTCTGGCACTTCAATTTGTATCTGTATTTCAACGAGCTTATAAAAATTCAGTTTGTGTGTATCTCAATATTGAAGAGGCTGCAGGTGATGTTGGTTCGGCTGGTACAAATAAATCAATTGGTCTTGAGGATAGAATTATAACGTTTGGAATTGATACTGATCGTTTTTTACATAAGCCAGTTCTTCTTAATGTTAAAGAAGTATTTGAACTTATTAATGATTTAATCTTAATCAAACCACAAATGGAACAGAAAACAGGCGAGACATATCAAATCCTATTCATTCTAGATTCAATTGCTGCTGTTTGTAGTAGTAAAGATGCTGATGCTGCTGATCCAAATGAAGTGATTGGTTTTCGAGCTCGAGAATTGACTTTTAATTTGGCAAAGTATAAAAAAGTAATTTCAATGAATCAGATTAGTTTTATCATGATTGATCAAGTACGTAGTAATATTTCTAGTGCATTGCAAACACCTTGGCAAAAAGCTTCAAACGAAACAACAGTTGGTAGTTTTGGAAATTTTCAAGCAGCGACTAATATTAATTCTTTAAATCATAATGTTCGACAGTGGCTTTGGTTGTCCAAAGGAGCAGTACTTAAACCCACTGATCCAATGGGAGTTGATGGTTGGGTTATAAATATTTTTTCAGAAAAGAACAAACTTGCACCATCAAAATATTCAGTACCGGTAATATTTGATAAGAAGTTTGGAATGGTTGCATTTTGGAGTGAGTATTTCTTTTTGTCTGAGAAAACCAAAACTGAACGAAAGTACTGGCCTAAAGAGAAAAAACTTCCATATCCATTATCTATTTCTACAAGTGGTAATTCTAGAATTTTAGAAGTAATGGACCCATCGACAGGAAGTATGTTATATAGAAGTGAACCATTTATGGAAAGAGTTGCTTTAAAGAAATACAATAGTGATAAGAATTTCAGATATTGGTTTGATAAAGGTATTGATATTGCAGTAGATCAGAGAATACAAGTTAATCTTTTTAGGGGTAATCCTATTGCTGATTATTCAACAATTGATAATACTACAACTAATTTAATTGATACTGAACCTATCGCAGTAGTAGAAGAACCTGTTGAACAACCATCTGAACCTGTTGAATTTATGCCACAACCAGCCGGTGATGTTGATTAAAAATATTTTAATACATAGGAGTTAAACAACGTGGATTATGAATACATAAATACTATTTGCGAAGCGTATTTTAATGATAGACAACTTTACAAATATGATATTTTTAAAAGTATGGATAATGGTATTATTACTTTACAAAATGAGATGAAAGGTATTGTTCAGAATCTCAGATTAGAAGATGTTGGTTTATATTATGATTTGCAATCTCATGATAAATTAGATCAGCAGAAAATTATGTATATGTTACTTGATTCGTATATGATTGTTGAATTTCCAGAATTGATTGAAGAAGGGCCTCTTGAATTTTTAGGAATGGCTGGTGATGTTGCTGCTGATTTTTTTGGAACAGCAACAACTAGTCTTTTTAAAGGAGCAACTACTTGGGCTGGTGCAACTATAGCGCTTGCCGGATTTATTTTTGCCATTATTTTTTTCAAAGGATTGACAAGATTTAAACATTCATCATTTAAATTAATTTGTGATATGGTAATTGGATTGACTGATATCATTTCTAAATGGACTATCGGTGGAAGAGTTAAACATGCAATTCTAAATACTCATCTTGGGAAATGTGCTGGAAAATGTGGATTAGGAACAAGAAATCCGTGGAAAGAGATGAGTAAATTCACAACACTTGCAATTAAATCAAGTTTACCAGTTACTGATGAAGCTCAAGAACAAGCAGAATGTCTTATTGATTGTTATCTCGGTTATATTATTTCCCAAATTAAAACTGTTGCTGAAAGTTATGTAAATTGTTTGAAATCAACAAATGAATTTCCGGGAGATTTAAATGCAATTTCGTTGTTGGAAATAAAACCAATGGGCGAACAGTGTTGGGTTTTTTATGAAGTTCTTAAGAAAGTTGAAAAGGAATTTGAAGATGCTATTGCGTATATTTTTGATAGTAATCCAAGAGAACGACAAGACTGGAGAAATAAGTTTAATAATGCAATTCTCGAATCAATGAAAGTTAATCAACGACAATCATTCAAACCACAATTGGATTCAAGACAGTCGTCTAACAGACCAGATCAGAGGCAAAAGTTTAATCAAAATCAGAGACCACCATTCAAGAAAAATCAACGGTATTAAGTAGGAGGATTTAAAATGCGACAAACGATGGTAGTACGATCTAAATCTGCAAAACTTCAAGCGGCTGCAGGTTCAATGGCTGTGCAATTGGCAAAAGCTGCAAATGATCCTGTATATAAAAATTTTAAAATGTTTCGGGATAAATTCTATGATGCGAAGAAAAAGATTCAGGATAAATATGGTAAGCGCGCAATGATGGCTGTTAGGAAAAGTTCTACTAGTTAAAATAGTGTTACATTTGATAATTTACATATAGATATTATATGATGTAGTTGAAATTATTTTTTAATTTTAACACATCATATAAACTTTTAATAGGTAAGGAGACCGTAGTGTATCAGGAAATCATTTCATCGCTTGATGATAATCAAGCACCACCAAATAACCCGATTGATAATAAATTAAATTATGTACCAAAACTATTTGATGTTAATGAATTTGTTCAAGAAATGGCACAAACATCTCATGAACAGAACAAGCAACATCATGAATATCAGGAGAATTTAAATGCATATGATTTGACAATGAATTGTAGTCGTCAGATTATTTTAAAGATTTTAAATTATCCGATAGAGTCATATAAGGATGCGTGGTTACCATTGAAATTTAGAGCTGCATTAGGATCTGCAGTTCATGATTTTATTCAAGGTAATTACTCAGGGTTTACTGAGCTTGAACCTTCTATGAAGATTCCGAGCATTAGAACTTCAGTTAGATTGGATTGTCTTATTAATGATGACGTTCTAATTGAAATTAAATCATGTACATTTTCAGATTATGAAAAGATTCTAAGGACGAGAACTCCAAGAGATCCTGATTTTTATCAATCTATTTTTTATAGATGGATATTGCATAATCACTTGAAGGAAGCACAACAACAAACAAAAACAAGAACACCACCACCTAAGTTAGAGAAGTACGACATTAAGTATATACAAATGATTTATGTTGCTCATGATTTATTGGCTTCTGATGTGAATTCTTTATCTGAAGCAAAAGCATTAAATTCTAAAATTAAAAAGATGTTGAAATCAAAGTACAATCAGTTTTATTTTATTACTGCTTTAACATTAGATTTAAATGTTATTGATCCTGCTCCTTATGAAAATTACATTGTTGGAAAATTGAACCATATTTTGCAACATTTAAAAAATAAAACGATTCCAAGATTAGATGACCCATACATTAAAAATAGTTGTTTTTTCTGTCCATACAAACAGGTGTGCAAGACACTCTAAAATTGATTGTATTTAATGTTAAACAATATATTAAATACAATATGTTGTTTAACATTGGAATTTTATTTTTCGTTAGGTTTCGGGGTGTTAGAAATAGGAGTTAAAATTAATGGCTTATTTATTAGAAGTAGGAATTCGCCGAATTAGTGATTTGAAAAATATTGATATATTATTTCAAAAATTTAAATTGGCGAAAGATAAATCAACAAAAGAAAAAGTATTGCGTGAGATGGAAGTTGAATTAGAAAAGATTTTCAAAGTTCATGTTGTTATTGATTTTCACTATTTTGGATTGCATGCCGATAATTTTGCCATTCTACCTTATATAAAACCTAATAAAAATGTTAAGATTAAAGAGAAAGAAGATTTTGCAAAGTTTATTAATGTTAAACGTGTTGATCTTATATTTGGAAATGATTTCATTAAACAACATACTCCTAGAGAACTTACAGCAATATTATTACATGAGATCGGGCATTTGATTAATTACTTATCAAGAGCAACTTTTTTATTTCTTAAAATTATATATCCAATTTATTTAGCTACCCGTGGACTTCGAATGATACCAATTATAGGAGGTATTTTTTACCCACTTTTTTTAATCACATCAAGAAGTTTGCATTTTGTAGAACATATTGGTGAGTATCAAGCAGATGTGTTTGTAGCTAAATATGGATATGGTGACGAACTTATTTCTGCAATTGAAAAATGGAAGAAACAGGATTCGCAAATTAAGAAAGGAACGACATTACTTCAACGTTTATCAATGTTGCAAGAAATATTAAGTGGAACAAGTCATCCAGCAAATAAAGATCGAATTTTAAAAATTGCTGAAGTTATGAAAAAAACTTATTTAAAACAATATGGTGGGAAAAAAATGCAGAAACTTTTAAATCAATATAAGGTGTAATAATGCAACTTACAACTACTAGAGCGCCTACAGCTTTACAAACTGTACGTCAAACAGGAGTTATGAGAACCCCAGCACATGGGGGACAGAATCTTGTTTTTGTTTATCCATTTGTATGTGATGAATCTCTTAAAAAATATTCTAGTTTGTTAAGAGATTTCCTTACTGTAGATATTATGAGTCAAATTAAAGTATCAAATGTTTTAAATATTACATCTAGTTCATCTAGAATTGGAATGGTTGGAACTGGAAAAAATGCAGTTAATCCGGCACAAGAGGTGCGTCGTAGTCTTTGGAATGTTGGGGGTATAGGAAATCAAACTCCTAATTTTATTGATGATGATCGATATGAAAGAGCCGAACATCAAGAACATGTTGCTAATTTTACGAGATTTATAACTGATCAAATTCAGAATAATCCACGATATTCGATATTGCGACCCGTTATTTCAAGTTTAGTTATTGAGAATTTAATAACAATTCCATTGATCGTTGGAACTAAGGAATTTCCTATTAAACCAACAATTCTATATTGGATATTATTAGCATCAATTGCAACTGGGACGAGGTTAGATAGACCATCAAGTCTTAATGCTCTTAAACCGGTTATTAGGGCAATGCCACCTGAAAATTATATTGATTTTGTATTTTCAAATAGGACTCGTAACGAATTACTTGCAAGTTCTGGAATTTCACGTACTAATAGATCTGATAGAGATTTGCCTCACAATGATATGCAGATTGATCGGTATATTAATGATAGTGTAGATCAAGCTATTGGGACATTAGTTAAAATTGTTAATCCTAATTTTTGGGCATCTGAGACAGGTAATATTGAAACGCGTTCTGGACTTACTTTAGACAATGTTCCTCGAATTCAAACAGCGACACAAAAAAGAACTTATGATGCAGCTATTGCATCATTCAATATATATATTGGGAATCTTGTTCCTGGACTAATTTTTGATTTGGAATCACTATTAGGCCCATTCCCAACTAATATTGATATGCCCGCAAAAACTGATCAACTTCTTAGTCAATTTTCGACTATTGGAAACAATGGAATGGATTTATTGAGTAGTAATATTGTCACTTCATTACAAAATATTAATATTACTGCTGGTGCTGGTGTTGAGAAAGCTGTTAAGAAACTTAAAGATATACAATCGATGTGTGAAGAAAATAGTGATATTGGTGAAAATGTTGGTCGTATTCTTGAAGATTTAAATAAGAATCAATTAACTGTTGTTACAAGGCCATCCCAATATAGGCAATTTTTCAAAGCATTTAATAATGCAGCCCAAGCATTTTCTGTTAATAGTAAAACTTATGAAAGATGGTTAATGGATATTGTTGATGATGCATCTCAAACTGTATTAGTAACAGCACTTAAAGCGATATTTGACCAAATTAAACTTGAGATATCCAATTTTATAATGCGGGAATATCCAGCTGGAAATCCACATCTGTTTAGTCCAATATCGCCAGTATTTCCATTGGTTCCACCACTATCAGATCCGGTCTATGGTGGTAGATATGCAAATATAGTTACAATTCAACCTGGGATGGAACTTGCAGAACTGAGCGTTATTGTTAATGATTTTATCGAAGGGATGACAAACATCATTTATTTTTTATTTTTGTACAATTTCTTTTCTTATACATGCATTTTTATGCGTGATATTGATGTTGATATTGAAACTCAACGACGAGATGCTTTAGAATTTCCTAATTATTGTTTAATAGTTCCTTTGGAAATTATTAAGGCACTTTATGCAATACAAAAAGCAAGGATGTTTCGACAGTTAATACACCTACAAGCAGGAAATGTTGCAGATGTAGACATTCCAACTAATGTTGATGATATGAATATTGGCTGGAGTAATATAAAAAGAATTATAGAGTTGATAAGCAGGCAACTTGGCGTTCCGAATATTATAGTTGTTGATGAAGGGAAAAAATCGATATATTATAAATTTATGTTTATGGACGTTGTTAATAAATTAAACATCAGTTCATTAGAAAGTTATGTAAGACATCAGCAAGATATTTTGCCGGGATTTTAATTAATTAAATTTTAATAACTAGTTGAGGAAAATATTATGTATAATACTACATTGGAAGAACAATACAAATTAAGTGCAATGAGTTTAGAGGCATTGAATAGAATTCGTTCTAAGAATGAAGCAAAGTTACAAGAAGCAAAACAACCGAAAAGAGATTATGCAAGATTAATTTTTGAAGAGTATGACGAAGATTCTTTTTCTTTAAAACTCATGTGTGATTCAATATTTTACAATTGTCTTATTAAACGTTTAGATGAAACATATGAATCTGATGTTCAGAAAATGTTTGGGGAGTTGGCATCGACAACTCGTCAAATTTATGAACATATTAATATTAAACCAAAACTGTACGGGTTTAACGAATCTGAAGTACAAAATGACTCGCAAGAGATTCTAGAAAACAAATCTGTACAATTAATTACAGAGTTTTTGAATCATAATTATTATTCATTAACTGATAAGCAGTTAGAGACATTATATCTTAAAGAAGTTAATACAGTAGCAAAAGAATTGATTGTAACTGAGAATGTTGAGACTGAGGATGCTGTTAATTTTGCTCTTAAGTCTATTATTGTTGAATCTTTAGTTAATCGGATTAATTTTCCAATGATTGTTAAAGATAGAGTTAATGAATTGATTACATCTGATAATTATGGAATGATTTTTGATCAGGATCAACTTATAGATTTATGGAATCGATTTGGAGAACAATCTAGAAGTATTTCTAAAATAGTAGCAACTGTTGTTTAGGGTAGGGGGTTACTCATGAGTCGGGTCAATCCGATTGATTTAGTTTTGCAAAAATTACATGCCACTTTTAAGGCAGATCCACGTCTTGAACGATCTATTCAACTTGAACTTGAAAAATTGGTACGTATGACTTATCAAGATTCTATTACTCAGAAAACTGGTTGGTGTATGCTGTTAAAAGTCCCACATCTTGCCGTTATAAATCTCTTCAAAAAACTAACTCTTGATGAAAAAACGATTAAACGAATGTTTCTTGATCAATTTAATATTCCTGGAGATCCATTTATGTGGGGAAATAGTTATTATCATATTTTACTACTTTTAGTTTTATATGGTGTAAAGTATGGTAATGACTCAATGGCCAAGAATGCTGAAATATTGGTTTTGCTTAAATTATGGAACGGTAGAAGATCACATCTTATTCCTTATTGTGATCCAGATACAATGCGTTATGTAGTTGCTAATTTATCAGGGCGTAGTTATTTTAAGAAATTTGATTCTCCAATGACACTTCTCATGTCACATTTTGCTCCAACGATACTTAAAAAATATGGAAGCCAAATGCGATTAAATAGTGATGTTGTTAAAAGATTTTTTGATCAATCATTCAATCGATTACGACAGTTATTTATTCAAGATCGTGCGCCCGATTTGAAAACTGGTATTATTAAAGCAAGGGGTGGGATATCAACTCTTTATTTTGCTGCTAAAGAGAAAGGATATAAATTATCAAGTTCAAAAATGAGATCGAGTCTTGATGATGATATTGATGTTGTCAATTTCTATTCTTCTGGTGAATTTGATGAGATTATTGAATCTATAACTAATTACATTATTATTAATATTCAACCTAAATATGATAATCGTATTATTAATTTCATTCATGATCAATCTCATGTTAATAAAAATATTGTTAGTTTGTTATTAATGTCAATACATTCTGTTAAATATCAAAAACATATACAGGAAATACTTGAACTTTTTCTACGACAATTGCAAGTTAATGATAAATTTGATGTGTGTGTTCCTGATTTTCTTTCTAATATTGTTAAACGAAGAGTAGTTGCTTCTAAACATTCACCGGTTGTAATGCAATTTAAAACACTTGTTGGTGATCTTACTGAAAAAATATTTGATGATAAAATCAATTATGCTCGTTATTGTGAATATTCTGATCCGATACGAGGTCAACTTCGTAAAGTTGTTATTTATGGAATTGCTTATAATTTACAGAAATTTATTTGTTCGAAAGTGCATTCGAGGTAATTGACATGGGTAAAGAACTTGTTAGTGAAGTTCTGAAAATGTCGTTGGAATCAAATGGGATTTTACGATACTTTAATAATTTACTTATGGGAATTTCTATTGATGGTGAAGAATTTATGCCAGACATCAATGGTTATTCCCTTATTTTTATGATACCTCCAGATTTGTCTGGGTTTTCTTTAGGGAGAGAGTATATGGAAGTGATTGCAAAGAAATTTGTTTTTTTAGCAATTGATTTTACTCCTCCAGCTATACAAGTTACTAGTGCTGAAGTCTCTGGAACATCTGGAGGCATTCCTTATGGAACAAAAGTAAGTAAAGGTGGGCAGTGTTCAATAACATTTCTTGATACTTCTGAATTAGGTACATTTTCATTTCATAAAATTTGGGTTGATTACATCGATAAAATTACTAAGGGGAGTGTAACTCCCAGCAGCAATTATTTAGATCCTAAACATAGTGATTTTGGATCCATTGATTATATGTCAAGTGCATATGTTATTCGTATGAAACCAGTTGTTGGTCGATCTATGATTGGGGATGATGTTGTTTATGTTGGCAAAGCAATTGGTATTTTTCCAATTAATATCCCTGATAAAGAAGTTATAGGAAAACGAGATTCGAATGAATTAACAACATTACCTATGAATTATGCCTGTGCGAGATATGTTGCGAGAACAATGGATGATCCTGCTGGTTTAAATTCATGGATTTTTGATGAATTTATAGCAGATTGTGGAAGTATATATATGGATCGAGGAGAAACATCATATGATTGGATTGAAGAATAAAGCATTTTGCCGTTCAATTTAAAAATAATTTAAAAAAAGGATTTATATAGACAATGAGCACATCTCTTGGATCATTAACAACTCCAGACGAATACATTACTTATTATTACGATTTACTTAAAACGGAGTTAGATAAAAAGGAGTTACAAATATCAAAAGTTGGGTTAATTGGATATTTAATGAACATATTCGGCTATACCCAATTTGATATTAAACAGTATTTAGATCATCTTTCCAAAGAAGGCTTTTTAGCAACAGCCGATATTGATGATAATTTAATCCTTCATGGTAGTATCTTCAATTATTCATTATCAAATGCAATACCAGCTTCTATTGTGGGGATATTTTTATTTGATTTTACTGCGCTTCCAACTAAAAGTGCAGAGGTTGCGAAGCGGGAAATTTATATTACTGACTTAAAAATCAATGTTGGTGGTTTAATTTATACTCTTGATTCTCAATATCTTATTGTTGAGCAGTCTGATAATTATTTTTGTCAGATAACCGATAGTTCTAATAAGATTTTTAATATTCCTTTTTTATATGCTAGTCCTAGTATTACTATTAAAGATCTTAAACAATACACTTCTGAAGAAGTTGTTTTTAATTCTCCTAATTATGCTCAAGGAACATTTTATGCTTATTCAATATCTATTGATGAAGATGTATACATATCAAATATAGTTGTTTATGTTAATGATGTTGAATATGAAATTAAAACTGTTAAATGGGATTCCGCATCAACTGATAAAGTTGTATTTGTCCGCCAATTGTCTAATAAAATATTGATTGAATTGGGATCTGGTTTGCATGGAGTTTATGTTCCGAATTCAGAGATTAAAGTTATTGTTAAAACAACAACTGGTTCACAAGGTAATGTTTCTACTCAAGCTATTACTCCTTATGCTGGGAATATTATTATATATGATACATTAAATGATGACACAACACAAGGACCATTATTGGCAGATGTTGCCACTTTTATTACTGTTAATATTGAATATGGGGAAAATGGTACAGATCAATTAGAAGGGTCTGATTTAAGGTCCGCAATTCTTAAATATGTATATACTAGAGATAATTTAATATCTGAATTAGATTTTAATAATATTCTTGGAAAAGCAGCGACTGATAATTTTGTATTGTTTAAGAAAACTGATTTTGTTGAAAATATTATTTATAACTTTGTTTCATTTAAAAATAAACAATTAGTGCCTCTTAGGTCACTTTCATATTCTCCAAATAAAATCGAGTTTGATGCTGCTGGGATGTATCGTCCAGAATTTACAATTAATGCAACAACTTTTATTAGTCCATTTCTGTACAATTGGGATTCTTTTTTGCATATTTATAAAGGATATGTGATTGATCCAGTTGTTAGAGCATATTTTTCAGATATAACTATTGAAAATAATATTACAGAAATACCGCCAGCAATGAGTATTTCGGCGACTTATTTAAATTCATCTGAGGAAGTACGATTTGATGTAACTTCATATGAGGATTTAACAGATTATTCTGCTTTGATTTCTATACCAGAAGTTAATATTGATGATGTTGTAATGACACAAATTGATACCAATACGTTTAGATATGTTTATTCTTCCGGTATTATTTATGACCCGATGAATGTCAATGTTAAAGTTTCTGCTACTGCTACCACTACTAAATTATTTACATATCTTGTTGAAGATATGACTTTAGTTACCGATGTGTCTGATATTTTCTTTCTTAAAACATATGGGGATACCACTAGTTATGTTCTTAATATTCCTGTAATGCCTGAGTATGATTTTAGTTTAGATGAAGATTATTACATTCAGAAATTTATTTCTTTATTTGGTTCGTTGGGATTAGATGATAAAACAAAAATGATTTCTGATGAAGTTCAACTAAGATTTATTAATGCGGATAGAATAGAAGCCGCAATTCTTGAAGAGTTAACAACTGTTGGGTTTGATTTTGAGTTAGTTTTGCCATTAAATATTGAAATAAGTATATCTGGTTCTAAAGAAGCTACAATTACCAATCAAGTGTCTGTGTTATCTGTTAAGGCACAACTAGAAATGGATTTAGCACAATTTTTGGTTGATAATTATACAGGGACACAAATTTCATTTTATAAAACTAAAGTAATTGATTTTGTTCACAATTATGGATTTTGGATTAAATCTGTTGATGTAATTATTACTGATTCTGCAACTGTTCCGAATATAATTGTTGGTGGTAATATTGAAACTTATGATCAAAGTGATGTTTTAGATGATTTAACCAAATTGCAAGTTGCGACATATTGTCCTTATTACTTTTATTGGGATGTTAATAATATTGTGATTAATATTTCTTTAGTTTAACAGTAGAGTACTAGTTAGGAGACCTTTGTGAATACAACAACACTTACAAAAGAACAACAGGCAATTGAATTTTTTAAATGTAGAAGAAATCCATTTTACTTCATATACAATCATGTTAAAATCCCGGAAATTGGTGGTGAACAATCATATACCCCTGATTTAATGCATTCCAAATTGAGACAAACCATTAGAAGTGCTATTGTGCAGCATAGAGTATTGCTTATGGCAACAAGACAACTAGGTAAGTCAACTGTTATAGCATGTTTAATAGAGTGGTGTTGTAACTTTTTTCCAAGGAATTCTGCAAATATACTTAATGCGAATAAAGAATATTCTCTTGCAAATCTACAAATGATTAAATATATTCACGAACAGTTGCCCGGGTTTTTAAGAGTACCGCTGAAGTATAAAGGGGAAAGAAAGACATTTATGGAGTTTGAGAATGGCAGCATTATAAGATGTTTCTATCCCGCTACTTCTAGCGATCCATCAGTTATAGCTCGTTCGTTAACGTCACCAATTTTATATATCGATGAGGCTAGAAAAGTTTGGTCTTTCATACAGCGATGTATGTTGAAAAATTTTGTGAACTGCTGGAATATCCTTAGAGCTTGTTCAACCACAACATAACTAGAAATGGTAAGTGTGATGGTTTGAAAATGAATGAGATTGGACAATCAGCAGCCAAGTGCCTAATCATGTTGTAATTGTGACATTAATGGTAAAGGTTCAACGACTATCCCGGAAGGGAGTACACTGCAAGCGCAGCGGAAGTGCAAAACAACTTATCAATAAAAAATCATAAGTTGAAGATATAGTCTAATCTGTATGGAAACATGCAGTTGGGTTAAAGTCCCGAGTAAGAATTAGCGTTTCTTATTGAATATAAATGGCTCATATTCGTCATATAGCGGAAGCATTTGGATCTGCCCAACCAACACTTTCAAGGGCAAGACAACAAGCAGAAAAAAATAAATATCCTTATTTTATTGCTATTACATCTACACCAAATTCTTCTGTTGGAACTGGACAGTGGTTTTATGATATGCATCAATTCGCAATTAGTGGAAATGATATTTTTGATTCTGATGATTTATTTATTCCAGAAGCAGATAAGATTATTAATAACCCAGAGCGAAATGGTTTTGTTCGCATTCGTTATCATTGGTCAGAGGATCCAACTAAGTGTCAGGAATGGTACGCAGATCAATGTCGGGAGCTAAACTTTGATAAAAGAATGATAAATCAAGAACTAGATTTGTTGTTTATTGGTGCTACTAATTGTATTTTTGAAGATGATTTTCTTTCGTTACTTAAAGAAATACCTATAACACAACGCATTCGCATGCCACATCAAACTTTTCTGAATTTGTATGTTGAAGAAATTGATGCGAATGATTTTATACTTATAAGTGTTGATACCGCAAAATCTTTAATTGGGGATTTTAATGCTATTGAAGTGTTTACATATCTGAATTTTCATCAAATTGCCGAATATTTTGGTAAACTTGGTTCATTGACGAAATATTCCGATATTGTTAAAGCAGTGACTAAGTATTTTGCAAAAATTAATGATAATAAAGTGATTCTTTGTATTGAAGAAAATAGTATTGGAACTGCTGTTATAGAAAATCTACAGAATGATGAAGATTATGATTATGAACAGTTTATATATTCTCCTGAACCTGAAAAGAGGATTGGTATTAATACAAGTCCTAAAACAAAACCATTAATGATTTCCATTTTGTATGACTATTTTGTTTCTGATCCTGAATGTATTAGAAGTTCAGATTTGATAAATCAATTGCATGTTATTGAACGCAAAGTTGGTGGTGGAATTGCCGCTCAATCTGGAAAAAATGATGATTTGTTTATGGCATCTGCGTTAGCCGCTTATACTAGGAAATTATCAGAGCTTGAAATCTTGCCGTTAATTGATATAACAAAACATAAAAATTTAGTCGATAAACAAATCAATCAATACCGACAGGCAATACATACACTCAATGGACCACAACATATTTCATCCGGTAGTCTTGATGTAGTTGTTAAAGATAATAAAATTGAATATGTGGATCCATTTTTAGAAGAAACACAACAGAAACAAATTGATGTGATAGATAATGATGATGATTTTTTATTTAAAATGTTTTAACAGTATTTATATTTTAAGGAGGTGGTTTTTAAATGTCTGATTATAACCAGAAACATATTAAGAAGAATTTATCAATTGGTACTAGTACGAGACGAGAACCATCTCCTATTAATATCCGTGCTGATTTACAAGAAGGTTTTGCAAAATTAGAAAAGCAACAAGAAAAACAACGACAAATTAGATTCCAAGAATCAGTTCAAATAGAGGAACCAACACAATTAGTTCAAGAACCAAAACAAACAATTAAAAAACCAGAAACACCACAAGACATTAAAGTCGAAGCTAAAAAGAAACAGATTGCTGCTGCTAAAAAAAGTAAAGAAGATGCTGCGTTAATGGAACGAAGAGGGCTAACTGGATCTGTTGAAGAAGAACGATTATCTTCTAAAGTTAAAAGCTTGGGAAAAATCCCAATGGCTGCAGGTATTCTTGGTAGTGGTGGTGCTGCTCTTGCTGGGATGGTTAAAAACGCTACATCAAATAAGATTGGTGATGTTGAAATGTCATCAGCTGCTGATATTGCTGGGAGTTTAATTCCTGGTTTAGGTATGCTTGGTGGTCTTTCAATGGGATTATCTAAAACTCAACAAGCTCAGC
>Ga0207997_1000451_pt1 | contig 21113 bp, 46 predicted proteins | sample AntAceMetag02UKN_FD_184777 | JGI IMG/M metagenome (GOLD analysis project Ga0207997, IMG submission 184777) | Saline lake microbial communities from Ace Lake, Antarctica - Antarctic Ace Lake Metagenome 02UKN (SPAdes) (version 2) | ecosystem: Environmental > Aquatic > Non-marine Saline and... | reverse complement strand
TTTAATAATTCGAGTGATACTTTTGTATCGGAACTTATTTTTATTGTTGTGTTTATCATAGTTTATATTAGTTTACTTTAGTTTATATATGTTTCGGTTTTTGGGATTGTCAAGTCTTAGGGAGTTATCATAATTATCTCCTTCGTTGTCAAATGTCGGGAGTTATCTTAAAGAATTACCAATCCTTAACTTCTCTAACTTCCGCTTCACTATTATGGAAAGCAAAAAATCCACTAACTGCGTCCCTTACAGCTTGTTCTTTAGTTTCCTTTAGGGAAAGACTTCTGTAAAAACTCATTGCCTTTCCACCCTTAACTTCTAAATTAGCCACCCCCATAAATCTTCCTTCCCCATGTTTAACTACCTTAACTTTTAGTTTTTCTTCAACAGCATCTATAACAAATTCGTATACGCCAACAATTTCAGCAAACTCTACTATTTTTGGGTTATCTGTAAAATCCATAATTTAGTTAGAAGAAACATCCTTTAATATCTTTTTGTCTTGGGAAAGTATTAAAAACCAAAAAGTATTTATTCTTTGATGTTCTTTAAGAAGTGGGCGAAAGAGAATGATGTAGAAGATAAAATAGTAGGTATTCAAAAATGGATGGCTTTCATATTATTTTTTATTTTAATTGGGCTAATCTTATTTAATGCCTTTGGAGACTCAAATAAAGCTCAAATGATGAATAATTCATATCTTCCGATTATTAGCGGTTGGATTGGGATTATATTAGGGTTTTATTTTAGTAGGGAATTGGCACTTTTAAGAAAAAATGGAAAATGAATTAAGGCTAATGTTAAGCTGGTTTGAAGAAAAGGTAGATAAGGCAGAGAGAAATTATATGGAAAAACATAAAGGAGATTTTAATATTAAGAAAATGAAATCTTCTGTTAATAGAAAATTGAAAATTGAAAGAGAATTTCTTATTAAAGTTAATTTAATGCCTTCTGTCCAAATTTTGAGTTCTGGCGAAAGGTTTAAATACTAATCAAATTACGTTTATCAGCCTCCATGTCCAGTATCCGATTACTCCAGAAGCCATAGTCCAAATTAATCCTAATTGTATTGCTAAGTGTGTTATTGTTACCATTGTTAATCATTAACCGAATTCAATTTATTTTTCTGCATCATTTCATACCAGTAAACATCAGACAAACTTTTATTATGTCCGCATTTCCCACAATTATAATGTGCCCTAGCTTTTCTAATTGAGTGTGTCATACAATGACATCCATTACAATAACTTATATCTAGTTCTTCTGTTTGTTTTTTAGTTAGTGCCATTGTTAATCAGATGATGAATAGACAAGTACAATATCCTTATTTAATTCCTTTGCATATCTAATGGTATTTTTAGTTCCGCTATGTCCCATCTTTTGGTCGAAAGCAATTAGAATATCACATTCTTCAGCAATCTTTTTATTACGATTAAAATATCTTTCTGGAATTGATTCTTTGGGATTTGGTAAAAATTCTTTGTAATGGATTCCATTTTCTGCTGAATAAATTTTGGCATAAGAATCAACACCACAAGCACCACCACTTATTATTTCTACTTCTGTTATCTCATCGCCTTTGTCATTAAATATTATATCTGAAATTTTCCAAGTAACAAAATCCTTATCCCATCCTTGTCTATTTCCTACTATTCCATATTTCATTTCTTCTCCTGCGACGTGTCTGGTTTGGTTGGCGTAGTCCGTTTAATTTCTCTCTTAATTATTCTAGGTATCATCTTTTCTTTTAGTTGATTAAATAAATGAACCACATGAATTTTATTTTCTGATGGCATTTTTTCCCAAATTTCCATTTCCATTTCATTTATTTGTTTATCTTTTATTTCTTCCATGACTTCATATTAACTATCAGTTACGTTGCCTCAATCGTTTTAGTGATTCTTTTCCGTTATCATATGCTTGTTCTGATTTTGTTTTAGATTTTGTAGTCGCCTTTTCAATTAATTTAAATACAACATGAGTGCATGATAATAAGTGCATCTTTTTTGAACTTCCAGGATTATAACTTTCAACATATTTCAACCATTCTGCTTTTAATTTTATTTCTTCTTTATCCATTTTATTTACCTTTCCAATCATATCTATAATAATGATTAGCATGAGCTTCTCTAATAATTCCAACTATTTCATATTTAGAAAAACTTATTAGTTGTGAATTAGATTCTACTTGATATTTTTTTAATTGTTTATATTTCATTTTTTAGAAAATGCCCGGCATGGTCGCAGACAAAGTAATATTTATTCAAGGCCAGAGATTCGTCTGCTTTGGTTGTTGGGAAGTTATAGTTTGGAGTGTTCATTGCGAAACCTCTTTCAAAAATGAAATATTAGAAATGGGAATTTTAATCAACCCTTCCCTCGAATCTCGAATCTCAATAAAAGTATCATCTCTTGAAACCTCTTCTCCAAAATATTTATATCCAGAATTAGTAATAATCTTAGTTCGTTTGTTCACCATCTTTTTTAAAAAACGCACTAAGCGAAATCCTCCAATTTAGAAAACTTTATTAATATATTTAATTTGAACATATTACTGGGTTGGGTGCAGTTCGCTCTTTGTCGGGATGGACTGCTTCCGATTCATTTAATTTGAGATTCTCAAATACTTTTATTTTCACATAAGAGGACATTGGAATATTCACTCTAGCAGATTCTCTTTTTAAGAGAGCCATGTGTTCTGGGTCGATTGATAATTGAAAGTTCATATTAATTTAAGGAGTATATCATTTAAATATACTTTATATTTGAACAATTCTCAATAATAACCCGTTTTAGCCCCTTTTCTTCTCTTGCCGTCGCTGTCACTAAAAATATTCAAATAACCACAACTTGAAAGGAGATGTTCATTTTTTCTTTGCCTCTTCCATTTTCATATATTGATGTATCTTCTGAAAATCTTTATCGGTTGCTAAAATATAATCTTCAAACTGCTTTCTGAAATGATTAAATAATATTGTTGAGAGTTCAGTTCCCGAGTTGGCTCTTGTTTGGGAAAATCATAATGTAGAATTGGGTTTTGATATATCATGATTGAACCTCCTGTATAGAAGAAATCTGATCAACTAATAATAAAACAGAAGAACCATATTTGTCTAAGAAGGATATATGATTTTCTAATACGGTTAGATTGTGAGCTTTATATTTGTAAGAATTTGTGCAAACAATTAGAATTGTTTTCCCTTCATAACTTTTTAACAAAGTTTTTAAATCTTGAGTTCGTAGTGCCATAGTATGAAAATACCTCTGAAGCCCTCAAACTTTTGCGAGATGAAAGGGCTTTGGAGTATCTGATTATCTAAAGAAACAAATCTTTAAATATACTTTATTTTGTATTTTTAGCCTCCACTTTTTTCTTAATAACCAAAGTTGCTTCACATCCGATAAATCTTTCTGGTAATGTAATATGACTTGCACAGTTTCCAAATTTTTTAAACTCTTTATTAAAAATCACTTCTTGTTTATTTTCAAACACTTTTAAGATGCCTAACTTATCTAGAAGGTCGTTAGACTTTTCCACAAGTTCAGCGGTTTTAGCGATTTCTTTATTGAGATTCATAGCTTAATAAGAAATATATCATTTAAATATACTTTATATTTGAACAATTCTCAATAATAACCCGTTTTAGCCCCTTTTCTTCTCTTACCGTCGCTGTCCCACATCCCTAAAAATATTCATCTACCCATATCTTAAACGGGCTTGGCTTAATATTTTTATCAAGCCGAATCGACATCAACCAATTCTCAACATAACAAAGAGCATTTACGATTCGAGTTTAAATATTCATTCTGATTTTTCCTGTTGTTTTAGATAACGGTGAACTTTCTCCATATCATTTTCCCCTGCAAGAATATAATCCTTGAATTGTTTTTTTAGTTTTGCAATCTCTAATTCTAAAGCGTGTTTCTTTTCTTTCGGCATATCTTCTATGTGGTATACTTGCTCTTTCAACATTCTCTTAACATCTTCTTTATCCAAGTGGGTATAAACTTTAGAAACTTCCTCAAATTCTTCTTTATTTTTATTTTTTATCCCATTCACATCTAAATCCTTTTTTTCCTAAGTGATGATGATTTAATATTTGTAAAACTGAATATCCATTACAAGAATGTAGTTGCATTCTCCAATAGATGATTGGACTATCTGGACTATCAACATTTTTTAAATAATGATTTGCTCTTAAAAGTAATTTCTTTCTAATAGATTGTATTGCTTCTCTTTTTCCTAATTGATATGCTTTTTCTAAATTAGGATCACTAAATGCCATCTGACTTCTCCTTATTTAGATTTGACGAATAAGCTCTCAATGGGCCGCAGAAAATTACTCCGCGAGAACATAGCGTATACGGGGTCATTGTTGTATCAGCTGATATAATAGCACTTCCACTATCTTCCGTGTGATTTACTCGGCTATGCCGACTGCCCATTGAATATAAATTAATCATCTTTCCCCTCCAAGTTCGCAATCTTGATATTAGAAGTATTCATCTTAGTCTTGCTCTCCAATTTATGTTTTCATATCTTTTTTCAAAGGCAATAACTCTTGGATGTTGAGATATTAATATTTTAGCTACATAGGAATTATCTGGGATTTCTATTTGATAATCTCTTTCTGTTGGTTTGTATTTCTGTTTTTCCATTGTGATTATAAAGATGTGGGCTGACTAGTCAAAGGAGGAACAAGTTAGCCTCCAACGCCCACAAATCCCGTCTTTCCGAGTGTCAGATACTTGTCTATTGGGTTTGTATCTCCCAAAGCAAGACGGCACGATTCGAACGTGCGAAAAGCCACCTTGCGCCTAAGCGCCTATTCGTCTGCTCTCATTACTGAGTATGAGCATAGGGCTTAGGTTCGCCTTCTTATTTTTGGCAAACAAAAAAAACAATCCATTGCCCCATGAGTATGAAACGAGGAGAGAGGTATTAATTAACTCCTCGTTGCCAACCCTCACCGGTTGGACTTTTATGAGAGGCGTTGACCGCCTTAAAGTGAGTGTGATTGTCCCCTTCAAATGGGGACTATTAAAAATTTAAAACTTCTTTTTCTCCAGGGATTAGTTTCTATCCACTTCAACTTTGAAAAGTTTCGCTTGATTCTTTCCTGGTTGTTTGTCGCCGAGACCAAGATATGTTACCTTTAACTTATCGCCTGTCTTAACCCAAACCATTTTCTGGTCTAAGATAGTACATCCCCAAATTGAAATAGGTTTTTCTTCTACTTCGATGTGGTATAGTTTTGAGTTTTGTGGCCCAATATCATGTTCAGCTTTGATAAATATACCCTCGAGTGAATCACCTTCTTTTTCAGGTGTCCATATTCCGGGGTTAATTTCTTCAAATGCCATTATTGTTTACCTCCATTATTATTTAGATCGCAAAATTTAGCGAGTTCTATTGTTTGAATTGTGTTGTTGTTTACATACGGAATAATTCCTGATTCTGCTACATAAAGTGTTCCTCTCAAATAAGCATCCTGAGTTATGTTATAAAGTTCTTCGTTAGATACTATTTCATATTTTTCAGAAAGCCGAACTGCTACCAATGTTCCGGCTGTTGCTAAAATGATTGATAATAAAATTGCTATTAAAATATTTTTATTCATTGTTTACCTCCGACCTTTTCTTTAAATCATTAATGAACTCTTGGGCATCCATTCTTTCGGCAAGTGTTGGGAAATCTTCATAAACTCCTTCATCATAAAGGGATTGGTTTACTGTGTATTCGCAAAGGTTAATTAGTTTTACTTTCATCTTAATTTTCTCCCCTCTTTAAAATTTCTAATCTTATCTTTTGCCCACATTGAAAAAGACATGGGCATCATCATTGGGATTGCAAAAGCAAACATCCAAGCGGAGCATAATGGGAGGGCCGCAACTACTGCAATTATTCTTCCGGCCTTGATTCTCTTTAGGGTTGGATACTTATCATTTCCTACTTCTTGTAGGATTGTTTGTTTTAAGTTCATTTGCTTGCCTCTATTTTTTCTACAATATCAAATATTTTATTGATCGTTTCATCTGCTGTTTTATATCTAAGTGTGTGTTTAGCCATTTGTATTCGACGAGCAGTTTGTTTTTTTACTTCGATTGTTGTTTTCATAGTTTAATATAGAATGTTTAGTTTATATAGTTTGTGGTTCATTCTTTAATGGTAACTCTTTAACCTTTTAATTGTCTTCCTAACTTCCTTCATGTCTTTAATCTCCATTAGCTTATTGAAATGATGTGTACAGAAAGAAGCATAACTATTTTTCTTCACTTCAATTAACATTTTACCGCTGCATTTCTCCTGGCATATTGTGCAGGATTCTCGTTTCTTTCTCATTCTTGATTCTTGTTCTTTGTGATAATGGCATAATCCAGATTTATTTTCTTGCCTTATCATTTTATTACACTTAGAACATCTCTTAGGTTTCATTCTTCACACCCCTTGTATATATCATCCAGAACAACCTTAGGAAGCTCGCTGTGAGGTTTTTCTAGTTTATCCCACTCATTATACGTTTTACAGTTTTTTAGCTTAATTTTGCACTCATGTGCTGGTATTGTTTTGTTGGTACATTTGCCATCTAATGTTCTCCATGGGCATTCCTGGAACTTTCTTTTATAAGTCATTTGAATGCTCCGGTTGCTATTTTATATTCTACGTCACAATCACAACATCTACCTCTTATTGTAAAATCGTGATCTAATTCTAGTCCGCACTCGATGTAATTAACTAGGCACATTCTTAGACCTCACATTTTTAGCTACAAGTTCTTTATATTTTAATTTCCACTTCTCCCTAGCTTCAAATACCCTTTCAAATTCTAACATTAGTTTAAATCCGGATTCTAAAAGCTGCTTTCCATCAATAACTCTTACTTGAGATTTATCCAACATTAGCTTCATATTCATTAAATCGTTCTGAAATTGTTTTTTTCTTGGTGTTTCTTTCATTTTTAGTAATAAATGTTTTTAATTAACAGGATTAACACCTTTTTTGACCCCTATATATGATATAATATATTACCCTAAGGTCATAAAAAGGTGTTAAAGGTGTTAAGATTTCACTTTTCCAACAAATCCTCCATATTTTTTAATCTAATACCATCCCAAATTCTATCATGTTCGGAATTTTGTGAATCAGTAACTCCAAACATATTTTCTAAAGTAATATAAATTGCCTTATCTGAGCAACTACCAACCTTATGTTTTTTTGTATATTTATGATAAATTTTTCTTAATCGTTTTTTAGTTATATATTCATATTCACATTCTTCTAAATGATCATAACAGAAGGCAGTAAAACTATCAGATTTTCTAATCCACATATCTTTAACATCTGCCGTACTCTTTGAATAACTAAAATCCTTTTTTTCCATTAACCTATCAAATCCATCTAGAGCAAAGTTTAATAATCCAGACAATTCTTCTTCATTTGTTAATTTCTCAATAATATCAGGATCCATAATTTTTAACATACTTTTATTTTCAGTAGTATCAAAAACATCTTGAGTAACAAATTTATATGGGAATTCTAATAAAACCCACTTAGTCCAAAACCCATCAGTAGTATCATATATCTTAGGAAGTTCGTTTGCAGCAAAAACCATTTTAGCATAATTAACAAAATTCAAATCTCTAAGATATTTTCTCTTTGCCTGTATTGTGTCCCTACCTATTAAACTCTTTATTATACCAGTTTCTTTTAGATCTGTCTTACTTAAATCAGCAGCAAGATTAGCCATTCTACCAAAGAGTTCAGATAAACTAAAAGACTCTTCATATAATGACCTTAATGGAAGAGATGAACAATTTTCTGCCCCAATAAATCTCTTCATTAATTCTATTGTTTTAGATTTACCATTTCTACCATATCCCACAAACATAAATGCTTTTTCTATTTTATATTCTTTCAATAATAAATATCCAAATATTTCCATCATAACATTAACACTCTCTTTATCTTTTAGGGTTGCATTAAAATGTTCGTGTATATTTTTACAGTCCTTAGATTCATCATATATAACAGGCAGCTTGTTAAAGAATATTTTTTCTGGTGTATGTCCAGATAAAACTCTAGTCCTTATATTCAATATGCCATTTACTAACGGAACTTCATCAACAATATTCGTATTAAAAAATTTATCATGCTCTATAAAAGTATCAGTCTCAATCTTAGAAACTATTGCATTTGCAAGTTGTGTTGTATATGCTTGCTCTAATATTTTTCTAGAGAATTCTCTAACAAATGATTTTCCTTGTGGAACATAAACACCTTCTTTATATATCCACATCTCAGATTTAACATCATCTCTTGTTGTATAAATATAATTCTCTTCTTCTATTCTCTTAACTATTAATTCTGTTGCCTCATCTCTATCTTTTAATGCAAGGGCTGTAAAAACTTTTTTTTGCAGCGATGAACAATCCTGCTTTTCTATCTTATTAATTTCTATAGCTTTATCTTCTGATTTCTTTTCGCTTAGATATTCCCTAAATTTAGGACACCCTCTACATTTTGATGGTATCTTATATTTCTTTTGGAAATTAATCATTTCTCCACAGCTAAATGGGAAATTTTCTATACCATTTTTATCTATGCTTGCTAACCATGTGTTAAGCTCAATCTCACTACCCTGTTGAACTCTAGCATATTGTAATTTTAAATCTTCTCTTAGTGGGTGATCATATAAATATAAACTCATATTCCGACTAATCACCTTATGCCTTTCTCCGGATGGTACTTCATGCATCAAACAATAATTAAGGAATGGACAATCTTTATTTTTATCAATAGCATTATTACTTGGATTAACAATTTTTTTAACTATATCAATCTTCAATATTTCTTCTTGAAGTTTTTCATCAGCAACATTTTCTGGAGCACTAACAATATATGCATTAGCAAAATTATTCTTATCACTAACATTCATTGTTCCAGGAACTCTAGCAATTCTAGAAGGATTATAAACTGTGCTATCCATTTCTATACCTTTTAATTCATATTTATCTTTCATTATCTTTCCAAACGCCTTTACTCTTTTCACATTTTCGTAAGTATTGTCAATACCAGGAATTTTATGCAAAACCCAATAACCACGACCAGAACATAATACAAATGGTTCTTTATATCCCCTGGCAGTCATATCTTTTTTTATCCAATCCGCACAGGCCTTTGATGTCTCCATGCTATTGTCTCCCCCATCATGTGCATCTATATCGTGTCCGATACAAGTTATCATTTTTATATCATCATCTTTATTCCCACCAATACTTCTTTCATTAATCCCAACATAGATATTTAATTGTCCATCATATTTGCTTATAGCATCAACGAATTCATCCTCATTTTTCACAAATATTGTTACTGGTTTTTTTGGTTCGTCTTTCCATCTAGGCTTTATTAGTCTCAATTCAGATTCATTCTTATGATCTAAAAACTTATAGAATTTCCTTATATCTTCATCAAACATTGTGACCACCTCTTTTTTCTTTCGTTAAATGTTACCGCCTGATATATTGGCATACCCTTCATACCCTTCTGGTTTCTTATTTCTTCTATGTCGAACTTTAATAACACATCTGATATTAAAATACCAATAGAGGGGAGAGGAATTTTACTCAATATATTATCCTTTCTATAATCAGAAAATGCAACAACCATACTTCTATATATTTCACAAGTTCCAGTAAATTCATAATATGGTACAATTTTATTTCCAATAGATAAATTTCCTCTTAGTGATTTATGAAACTCAGCTTTTTCATTTTGTTTTAGATGTCCTTCTTCTGAAAATTGTGTAGCTATTGAGAAGTGTTGTATTTTTATTTCTTCATTATTAATAAAATATTTAGTTTTACCACTAATGTAATTAAGTAAATATTCTCTAAATACCTTAGCACCCTTTCTCACGTTGCCGCTATTAGAGGCATCCTTGACCTCCACAACCATAAATTCATTTTTATGCGTGTATGAATTTTCGAACTCAATAATTAAATCTGGCTTTTTTCTACATGCTCCTCTTATACTAAAGACAGGGGCCATAACTTCATTCTTTGAATTAAAATAAACATTGCTAACAGATTTACTTCTATTCATTAGCCAATCCCATAACTTAATTTCTACCTCTCTTTCTGGATTCATTTTACATTCAACTCCTTCTTAATATAATCTTCATTTCTATCAGATAATGTTTTCTTAAATTCAGCATTAGGATCTCTCTTATCCTGAACATCACCCATATCTTTTGTCGGAATAGTTACACTCATTTTACCAACTCCTCATAATCTTTAATATCAAAAATATCTTCTAAAAATAATCTCTCTTCTTTCCCTGGCATTCTTATATCTTCAAACCAATAAAAAGTATCATTCTGTAATTCAGATTTAATGATACCATTCTTAAATCCAACAGGGGCAATTTTAACATGACACTTTAATTTCTCTCCAGAGTAGAACTTTGCCTTTTGCATTACCGCTTTTTTATTAACCTTATTCATTATCTTTTAGCACCCCAAAAGGCCACCGAAGCGGCCCTCAAGAGTAAATAATCTAACAAACTATTCTTTATAAAGATTTATCAAAACTACAAAATAGTAACACCAAACACAAAATTATATAAAGATTAAATTCTTATTTATCTTCTCTTCTTTCTAGGTTTTCTTGTAGTTCCGATATTTCCATTACCTCTTCCACTTCCATCTCGACGACGAGTTCCGCCACATGCTCCCCTAGAACCTCTACCACTATTTCCTCTTGTTGCCATATTATTTTACCTCCATATTATTTACTTCTCAATTGCAATAGCTATCTTAGTTAAAGTAATCTCCCCAGCATCTACAATAATTTTCTTCTCTGGATTTCCTTCTCGCTGAATCATAACTTTAGCATAATATTCTAAATTTATTTGTTGTGCTTTAGAGATTCTTTCTTTAATAACAGCATCACTTAAAGCAACATAGGAAATACAAATTTCAGTTGTTTCATCATACTCATTAGTTATAGTTTCAAACTCATTACATTTAGTTGCTTCAACTTCAACTTCTCCAAGTTTATAATTCCCTTTCCACATCTTTTGTTTACAAGTTTCTCTACCATCTAACATTCCATTAAGATTATCGCAAGTAATATTGTTTCTTTCTATTGATTGATTGTTGATAGCGTTTATCTTATCTTTGTAAGTTTCTTCTAGCAAAATTTCTTTACTTATTCCGAAATTAACAGCAACAACAAGCGAAGCTAAACAAAGTATTGATAACATTATTATTATTTTCTTTTTCATTTTAACCTCCTATTTGATTTAGTTTTCATTTTATACGTGTTTCGCATGAGAACAATCGTACCAATCAGAGCCATCACATACCATCGTAGCTCCACCAGCATCAATCTCTTCGTCTATTCCCTGATGCATAATTAAATCTTGACTTCCTCCTCCTTCCTCATTCTCCAAAATTAAATGGTTAGTTGAATCTATCAAAACAATATGTAATATTTGTCCTGCCACTCCCCCAGCAAATCCGCCAATAGTCACAGCGTTGGAAGAACAATCAACTAACAAACTATTCACTCCCGAAACATCGACGTTGTCAGTTGGACCGGTTGTTGAGAATGTTGATTGACCAGATGAGATTCTATCGGTGGTTACAATTTCATTATCAAAAGTATACTTATCAAAATTAGTGAAGTGAACTTCATCGTTTGCGGTTATATTCTCTGAGTTGAATATCCAGTCTGAACCATCAAATTGTTGAGATACATCATTCCCTAATCCGTAATAATGTTTTGAATCTGTTTCCCAGTGGCTCTCTCCATTCTTTAATAATCTGAAAGCATCGGCTCTTGCTCCTGTGACTGTTCCAATTCCAATCTTAAATAAATCATCTGTTGCTACCCAACTATTAACACTCCCTTGGTCTGTTGAATATCTACCAAAAACAGCTTGATAACTATTTAATATATTACCCTGCCCCTTACCAGAAAGAATACCTGAATAATCATTTCCAGCACCACCACCAGAAGCAGTCCCAGAATAAGTATTGCTACTACCCCAACCTGCACCATCTCCACTAAACTCATTTCCATTCCCCCAACCTGCACCATCTCCACTAAACTCATTTCCATTCCCCCAACCTGCACCATCTCCACTAAACTCATTATCCAATCCTAAAACTCTTGAAACCTCAACCCATAAACTTCCATCCCACATTACAATTAAACTTAATTTTGTATCGCCAGTAGAAAACCTCATGTCGCCCCGTAAATTAACTTTTCCTGTTTCTTCATTATTTTTTATTAAAAGTTGTGCAATATCAAAAGAACCATAATCAACAACCTTAACTACCATCACTTGCCCGATTTGTGTTCCATCTGAAAAGACTGGGTTTGTTTCTCCTATGCTTAAACCCTGAAAATCCGATAAAGTTAGAGCAACGCTGGTTTGTCCTGTTTGAGTTATTGTATCTGTGTTTGCTGAAATAGTTTGTTCGTGTGCGTCTGCTCTGAAAGAGTTTGCTGTCGTATTGCCTGTTGTTGTTAAATCATGAGCACCCAAATCAACATTACCAGTGGCCCCAGTATAAGGCACATAATCAGAAGAACCATTCCAAGCCCCCAAGAAATTATCTGCTGTAATATCACTATCAAAATTATATGGGGTATCTCCAACCAGAGTTTCAAAATACATTCCAGAACCATTTGTAAATATCTTTTTATCTTGCGCATCTCCGAGGATTAAACCACTTGTGTCTGAATCTATAATAGTATCACCTGTTGTTGTAATATCACTATCCTTAAAATCTGCTAATCCCACTGTGCTCCAATCTAAAATAATACCATACCCATCATTTGCATACAAGAGCCTATTCCCCCAATCAATAGAATAATCACTTGAACCATCATACATCCATCTGTTTCCCCAATCTATCACATGCGAAGTTGTTCCAGCTTCAGTTAAAACCCTATTAACTAAATCTACTGATATACCATAACTACTATCTAATAACCCTCCATCAAATCTTCCTGTGCCTGTTGTTGTTAAATCATGAGCACCCAAATCAACATTACCAGTGGCCCCAGTATAAGGCACATAATCAGAAGAACCATTCCAAGCCCCAAAGAAATTATCTGCTGTAATATCCGCATTAACTATTAAATCCCCACTCATCGTACATCCGGTTAATTCACAATAAATAGAATCAAAAGCTGTTTCAATCCAATCCTTTAAAGTTGTTGGAGTGTATCCTTGAAGGTATTGGGAGTTGTTTGTATCTATGGCTGAATAATTAATAGGAGTTACTTCTGTTCGGCCATAACCAAATTTTTCCGCTTCAACTAAAGAAAAAGAACTTACAATTATTAACATTAAAAATAATATTCCAAACTTCATAAATAATAAATAAAAGTAATATTTAAATATACTTTATAATCTCCAAAGAAAATAATTTTTTCTATATCTTCTAAAATAAGTTAGCCACATCAGATTATTTTAAATGGTTTAGTATTTACAATCTTACTATTTGCCATACCAAATATATCTACACTATCAAACCCTTTTCTTTTTCTACTTATATTTTTAATCTTATTACCATAATGTATCTTTTGTCTAGTAACGGCCAATCTAATTTCTTGTCTCTCTTTCTCTTTAAAGGCAGCGGCCCTTGCCTTTACTCTTATCATTCTATTTCTAACTGCATACTGCTTTCTCTCTGATTCACTTTTACCAGTTGCAAATTGTTTTAATGATTCTAAAATAGCCATTTTATTTTCTCTTAGGTAGTCTAACTCTACAAGGAGCTACTCTAACCTGTTTTCTTTTTCCAGGGATCTTCATAAGATATCCTTTCTTGTTATAACTTTTTCTTTTTTCCATTTTATTTTACCTCCTTATAATAGTTTCTTATTATTTAAATATACTTTATAAAAAATAAAAAATGGGGTTTCCCCCATTTAAAATATTCAGATTAGAGTATTTATACTCTAGATGTTCCGCTTCGTACTCCGATGAATACTCCAATCAAAATTGTCAAAACAATTCCAACCAAAGATATCGTCAAAACAATACCAGCTATTGAAGTATTATTTCCAATCTCCGTCTGCAAATCAGCTGTTACATTGTAAGCAGCTCCACATCCAGTGTAAACAGATCCAGTTCCACCATTAGCCGAATTATTACAAGTTGCAGTTAATGTCTGACCAGTAGCAATTGAAGTCCCATATTTCTCACCAATGAAAGCAACGGTTGCCATCACTAGAAATACTAAACCTACTAACAAAACAACAGTTGGTGCATCACCTAAGCTAAGTTGTCCTTTCTTTTTAATTTTTCTTAATTCCATTTTATTTTACCTCCATTGTTGATTTAGTTTTTAGTATTATAGTCCTGGTGTCGTTTAGGTTTCCAGGACTTTTGAGTATGAACATCCCATGCTCGTTGGTCTTATAGGGATGGTTTCCTTATTGAGTTATAGAGTATAAGGCAACTCCAAAGTTTATCTACAGAGTTTATACCCTGCTAGTTCCACCACGTACTCCGATGAAAACACCGATAAGGATTGTTAAAACAATTCCAACCAAAGATATTGTTAGAACAATACCTGCGATAGAAGTGTTATTACCAATCTCCGTCTGTAGATCTGCAGTTACATTGTAAGCTACAGAGTCCTCTGTTAAAGAACCTTGATATTTCTCACCGATGAAAGCAATAGTTGCCATCACTAGAAATACTAAACCTACTAACAAAACAACAGTTGGTGCATCACCTAGACTAAGTTGTCCTTTCTTCTTAATTTTTCTTAATTCCATTTTATTTTACCTCCATTGTTGATTTAGTTAGAAAACTCATAATTAATATAGAAAAAATTTAACCATATATACTTATAACGAGAAAGTTCTAAAAAGTTCTAAGATGGAATTTACTGGAACATTTTAGAACTTTTAATTTTTCTTGCAAGGATTCTTGTTAAATCTCTAGTGCTTAGATTTTCAATACCATCCCACGCCATATGTTTTACTTTGATTTCTAATTGATTTAATACTTCTACAAATTCAGGATCTGCAGTTATTTTAATTGCAAAGGTTTTAGTTTCTTCTTCTTTAGCCATTTGCACCTTCCAATTTTAACCAGACTAAACCAATGAGAGTCATAATTATAGATAAGTACATCCATATCGGTGCCATTAAATTTAATACTGCTAAAAACATTCCCACAATAGAACAAAAGAAACTTGCATAAGTCCAGGCTCTCGAAGTAGAATATTGTTTAAATCCCAGGAAAGAAACAATCCAGATAACTAATAACATTACTGGCCAGAATAATCCAGCAGTTGCACTAATTCCTACATACTTTGATAATTCAAATAATCCAGAGGTTTCATTTCCAGTTGGAGCAACATAATAATCAGTAACTGCCATTATAATTTACTCCCGCTTCTTATAGAACTTATAATTATAAATACTATCATTACAGTTAGTATAGTGAATATCAATGTCATAAATATCAAAGATACTTCCGAAGGGATTCCAAAGAACTCTCCAAATCCTGCTAACTGTTCTCCAGCAGAAACAACTGAAGTAAAAACTAAAGATATAACTCTAAAGGTTGAGAAGAATAATAAATCCGCAGTCCCAACTAAACTTAAACCACCCTCACTTGTTGCAGATTCCCACATTTCTCCAGCTCTACTTGTATCATTAGAAAATTTATCAAACTTTTCAGAAAAACCAACATTAATTACATCTGTATTTCCATAATCATTTGCTACACTTCCCACCATTAAAACATATATTGCTAATACTCCTGAAAAGATAAGCATAGCTATTATAAAATCCCTCGCTACCCATCCTTTTTTATTCATTTTATTCATCATGTTTTTAATAATACTATAGTTATTACACTAATTGAAATCATCCCGAATATAAATACTGGTGAAACAGTCATTAAACCAATTATGTTTACAAATATAACTGCCGCATTTATTGATATTATCCCAGCTGTAGGATTCCACATCATAGAAAAACCTGCAGTAAGTATAATCATCATAGCTAAAAATAATCCGTCGTTACCAAATATATCTCTTGCATCAGTTATAGTAAATTGTATTATCGCTTCAGAGCCTTCATTAATATAAGCAATAGCAATAAATGTTCCATTATAAGAACCTAAATCACAAGTTAAAGTAGCAGATGATTCACTTGAACTAACATTACAGATTATTAATTGTGTTGAGTTTGTTAAACTATTTCTGAATACTAATAATCTACCGGAAGAAACATAACCAGATGTGTTTTCAATATAATTAAATGTAACAATATTTGTATTATCATCAAAGGTTAAATTAGTATCTACATTTGTATCATCTTTAAAAGGGGCCCATGGATAACCTAATGCAGTTCCAATAGTAAATGTTAAAGTATAAGGGACACTCTTCCCAACTACTTTTTGTGATGCAGTTTCTAATAGCGTAATACCATTTTTAATAATAATGTGTTTATAATCTGTTGTTTCTGTTTCATAAAATCCTATTGTCTCCCCATTAGAATCTGTTTTAGCTATCTGAACAGTTTTATATAATCCAGTAGAAGGATAATACTTTTGGATATAAACTAATGCTTTGGTAACTGGAGATAATTTTTGATCTTGAACCTTAATTATAAATGAAGTTGAATCTTCTGCTGTTAGTAATAAGAGATTTATTTCTTCAGAAATATTAGTTAAGGTTTTATTCTGGAAGAAATAGTTTCTTGGAATAAAAGTTATATTTTCGTCATTAAATTTATATTCTATATGTGCATTTGAATATTGATTTTTATTTGTTGGTGTAATACATAATTTTAAATCAGCTGTAGATGATTCGTCAAAACTTTTAGTTCTATAAACTGATCCACTTCCAAACCAAGTATCAAATGTTCCAGTAATATAAAAGGGATTTATTCTTGTAAGATTAGTTTCATAGTATGCTGTAAAATTAATTGTTTGTGTAGTATATACTCCACCACATTTTTCTAAATGTATTCTTGTAATATTTTGTTCTTTTGTTTCATCGGTAGTATCAAATGAATAAGTATTAGTACCATCATAAACTGTTATATTCCAATACAAACTACGATTTATTGTTTCACCAGAAGCAACTAGCGGAATATCTATTATGGAATATATATTACATACTCCACTAGAGCAAGAAGTAGTTGCAGAATATAGTGTACCATTATAATTTAGTTTAGAATCAACATTTAGTATTGAGCTTAAAGTATTTATAGTAAGATTAAATCTTTGTCTATCTGTTTCATAAACAAATTCATTATAATCTTGTCCTACTATTTTAAATGGCCTCCATTCAAAAGTATAATTAGTATCAGAAAACGTACAATTATTATATGTAGCATTACTATAACATCCATAAACATTCCATTCATAATTTCCACTAATAAAACCATCTATTGCTAATGTTTGATTAAATGTTTCATTGTCAGTTATATCTATGAAAGTTTTATTAAATAATCCAGTTGTGTCCCAAACATAATATGTCAGATTTTTCCACTTATAATTATTAGAAGATAAATTTGAACCTGATGCTGTAAAATTGGTTTCAGTATCTGATATTATTGTTCCATTTGATGGAGACTCTAAACTTATATCTGCACCAGAACTATAAGCTAATCCATCACCACCATTATATAATTCTGTTACTTCTGTTGGGGTTAATGCTCTTGGCCATAATCCTACTTCATCTATTATACCATCCATATAATCGCCTCCAGCACCATATTGTCCAAAAACTATTTTTTCTTCGGAATCTCTTAATGTTCCAGAGAAAGCTAAAGTACCCTCTTGCACACCGTCCACATAAATATAAATATTGCTTCCGTCGTAAGTTGCTACAATATGATACCATGTATCTATTTCTGGATTAATTGTTGTTTTGGCTATTTGACGAGAATCATCATCCATATAAAAAGAAACCTCTAAATATCCAAATCCATCTGCTGCTTTATCTGTGTTGATATATATATTATTTTGTCTTCCAAAAACTACCATATTATTTGTTGCATCAGTTCCTCTTAAATTAAAATTAACCCAAGTAGAAACCGAGAATTCATTATTTATTATATATTGATTAATGCTTGTAGAATTTGATATATTAATATAATCACTATCGGCAATAATAAAATTATAAGCTGTATTAATTTTACCAGTTACTCCGGTAGTTGCTCCATTATTAGTTCCGTTATTTAATCCTAATTGGTCTATAACAATTCCACTAGATTCATCTAATTTCCAATAAGAAGTAATGTCATCACTCCAATCAAAAGCAGAAACAGAAGGCAAAACACCAACGATAAAACATACAGCTAACACTAAAAAGATTGATTGTAGAGCTCGTGTGTGCTTAGTTTGTTTAATTTTCTCCATTATAAATCACTATTATTCCCGGTAATGTCTCCACCCCCAATTTTACCGAATATAATTATCATACTCATCGCCCCAACCGCAAGAAGTATTTTTGTTATATGTTTCATAAACCAAGTAATAGTTCCAAACTTATCTGCCAGTAATGCAAGTTGTCCATTTGCAACAACCATTGCATAAGCATTAGCAAGATAAACCGAAGTTAATATTGAAGCAATTAATGTTATAATATATATGAATATAAATACTGGATGGACTCTTATTAAAAATGATGAAACTAAAATTCCAATTATTAATATTGCAAAGAACAAAGTAAAACCTCGTTGAATAATAAAGTCGTTTATATTTGTGAAACCTGCATCTATTGAAGGATAAGCATCGCTTTCATTTAATGCAGTTGTAGAAATTATTTCATGAATTTTAGTGTTTGTAAATATAACAACTACAAAACTTATAGCTATGAAGAACATTATTATTAAGAACAAAAATATATCTGTTGGATCACCCTTTTTTTCTAATTTTCTTAACATCTTTACCTCCGAATAGATTTATTTTAGTTGGCATATTAATTCTCTTAGAAAGTATATTAGTTACTTCGATCTGCGAAAGTTTAATCCCTGCTTGATCTTGATACATCTTTCTAAGTTCTTCCATCTTTGAATATAGAGAAGGATGAGTCCCTATTGTTATTGCCTTTGTTCTTCTTACCATTAATCTCTTAACCCCCTCTTTATATTCCAAGCCTTTAACATTATCAAAAAGACAACTATTCCGAATGCAACACTACCAATAGTTATTCCAATCTTCGCAACAAACCATAGAGTTTCTATTCCACTAATTATACTATCAAAACCAAACAACACTTGTTGAATTGTAACTACAGTATATAAGATAACCATTATAAATCCTATCGCTGCAATAGAATAAAGTGTTAATTTCCCAACTAAATTTTCATTTTTCATTGCCATAATAATAAAGATAATCGAAAGAATTAACATAACTAATAAAGAACCAAATAAAGTTGTTGAACTAGCTGAATCTAATATATTTCCAGAAGGACTAACATCGAAATATAAAACATTAAATCCCGTATCTGTTCCTTCTATATCTCCATGCCCAGTAACATCATATCTTCCAACTAAAGAAGTATTACAAAATTCATAAAACCAATCACCTAATCCAGTTCTACTCATCTCTACTTCATATTGTGCATATGATGAATTTGGAGAAGGATATTTTATAGACATATTAACACCCGAACAACTTGCACAAACTTGAGACAAAATTACACATTCGTTTTGTTTAACCGGAGCATAATCATTAACTTCTGAACTTACAACCCCAACCATTAATAATAACATTAAGAATAATATATATTTCTTCATAAATAATTAATAGATATATTATTTAAATATACTTTATTTAGGCATACGCCCAATTACTATTGAAAATCCTATTAAATTCATTAATAAAACCAGCCCCATTGCAACTAATGCACCATGTTCAGCTATCCAATTCTTAATTGAATAAGTCATTTTAGCTTCCCTTTCAAATGTATTCTTCCATGATTTACTTTCGGAAGTATCTATAACTGCCTGAACTAATGCACCTTCAGCACCATCAATATCTTTTAATTCAATATAACTTTCATCTCTTATTGGCCTGTAATCTTCTATTCCTGTTTGAACAATTGTTAAGATATTACCTGTTGAAAGATATTGTTTAACATCAAATGGTTTCATTGCTACAGGTTTCTTCCCCTTTCTTTTTACAAGAACAGAACCTTTCTTTGCATCATAAAAGCCCTTACCCCATTCCTTATTTAATGTTCCTATTATTTTTATAGTTCCTTCCTTAGTTCTAACCTTCTTAATATTTCTAGGAATTTTAAATTCTACTTTAATATTCCAAGTTTTTCTTTTCTTTAAAAACCACCAAAGACCAATCCCACAAATTAATAATATAGCGAATCCAATTACAACATATATTATATTTGTTGTTCCACCTGGACCCATCCCTGGTAATTTGCTTGTTATATCTCCGATACCCATTAAACTAAAACAACCTCTTGTTCATCTTCAATACCAAGTTTTTTTCTTGCCCCATTAATAAAACTCATAGCTGCTGATTGTATTTTATTTAACTTATCACTACCATTTAATCTATCTCTAAAACATTTAATATGATAATATCCTTTGGATAATATAATATCTTTCTTTTTATAATGTTTAACTTCTACAAATTGTTCTTCTTCAATTTCTATTCCAAGTTTACAAATCATACAAGTTTTATTCTTCATTTTCTTTTAGGAATAATATCAAAATATTCCTTCTTTATCCTAATTATTTTAATTCTACTAATGAAAAAGAGAATGTAATCTACTAATAACCCAATGATAATAGCATACATAATTAATTTTCCAAGAACCATAAACAAATTTATACCAGCAATTAATAAATTTATATGTTCATTCTCAAAAGCAATAAACCACAATGGAATTACTATTGAAAGAAGGATGATATATTTTAAAAATATATTAATATAATGAAATCCTATTCCCTTCCATGAATTTTTTTCTTCTTTCTTTATTCTAAATAACAATTCTTCTTTATCTTTCTTATTTAGTTTGTTAATTAATTCTTTTCTCATTTCCAAAACTTCAAAGCCTCACTAAATTTACCTTTATTCTCTTGTGTTAGATTATCTT
>Ga0207997_1000450_pt1 | contig 21124 bp, 21 predicted proteins | sample AntAceMetag02UKN_FD_184777 | JGI IMG/M metagenome (GOLD analysis project Ga0207997, IMG submission 184777) | Saline lake microbial communities from Ace Lake, Antarctica - Antarctic Ace Lake Metagenome 02UKN (SPAdes) (version 2) | ecosystem: Environmental > Aquatic > Non-marine Saline and... | reverse complement strand
CCTGGCCATGCCGCACCAACTACACGATATTGTAATGAATATTTAGTTTGTGCAGTACCATCTACGGGATTATGAGTCCACTGAAAAGTATAAGCACCCACAGCATCGTAGGCTATGCTATCTGGCACCATTCCTGTTGGAGCACTTGGAGAAGCTATTGTTATTACATCGTTACTTTCAACCCATGCACTAGTTAAACTACCTGTATTTTCTATTGCTCTAATTCTGTACTTACCATAAACATATGGACTTGTATCTGTGTAACTTATAATATCTGCGGCTTGGTCAGGTAATAAATCTACTGTCCAACCTTCCCATGTTACACCTTCATCTGTTGACTCATTTTTTTCAATCTCATAATTATCTTCATTTATTGCATTATCAACCCATGTAATACCTACTGTAACACCAAGTCTAGTTGCTACTATACTTGAAGGTGCAGCAGGTGTAGTATTTATGGTATTTGATGTTGAACTAACACCATAACCTGCATCATTACGCGGTTCAACTATGTACTTATACTGCATATTAGCAATTGTAGTTGTGTCAGAGTAACTACTTAAATCACCTGCTACAGTACCTCCGTCTATACGATACCACCCATTTATGGAGTCCCATCTCCACACTGCGTAATAATCTATAGGCTGGTCTGTAGAAGCACTATTAGTCCAAGCTAAGGATATATTATTGTCTGATACTCTGGTTGCAACACAATCTGTCACAACTATGGGTGCAGTTATGTAAAACATACCCACTTCCATATCATTATGTGAAGAACCTAAATAGTCAGCCATTGTTACAATTGAAGGGTAAGTTGCATTATTAAGTTTATAATAAGTTCCGTTACCTGTAGTGCCTACACCTACCTTTATACCTATAGCACTCCAATAAGGCCCCACCCAATAATTACCTGCGGCTAAAACGGTGGAAGTAATTGACTCTTCATAGGTAAGCATTGAAGAAGTTACATCAAAAGTTGAAGTTTGTTCAATAGTAGCTCCAGATACTTGCCATATTGCTAACCTTACTAAATTTCCCCATCCCCAAACTGACCCTAAACTAGCTCGTAATTTTGTTACAGCACAGGCAGAAGGTAATGTAATTTCCGAAGCACATTGTCTGGAACTATAGAACTCTAAATTTCCTCCACCACCTGCGTTACTATTCACCCAAGGTATGGTAACCCACTCCCTTCTTGACTTTCACGTCTTTTATAGTTTACAATGCGTGATATACACGATTGGTCAACACCATAAAGATTAGAAAGTTCTTTTTGTTTAGCACCATTTTCTTGTTTTTCCTAATTTCAGTTACTTGTCTGTTTGTTAGTTTAACTTTCAAATGTTTTTCATTACTCAAAAACTGGTTTTTTCCCCTACCTTTATCATTCCTTTCTTTAATTCATTATCATTCTGTTAATTGTAACATTGTTAATTACCATATCGTGTATTGTAACATTGTTAATTATCATTCTGTTAAGGCACTTATATTATCTCATACTTTTCTCTCTCTTTATACCTTTTAGTACAGCTACTACATCAGTGAAATCTTGTACATTATGAGCATCAATTATTACATCACCATACATATTCATACCTGATACACCCTGTCCCCCACCTATATTTGGAGTGCTATTCATCATACCTCTTGTTTCAGGGTTACTGTAAATATCAGAGCCTTTAGGTACATACATTAATTCGGGGCCTTGTTCTCCTACCATAGCCCATCCACCATGGGCATTGGTTACTCCGTCAGCATACTGTTTACCACTATATATTCCTGCCCTGCCTGAAGGTCTTCCTGTAGTTGCAGGTTGTGTAGCCGCACTTTGTGCCCTTGCCGCTAGAGTTAAAGCACTAGCTACTTTAGCCGCAAGAGAACCCATCAATGAACCAATTCCATCTATTATACCTTGCACTAAAGCTTTACCTACTCTTAAAGCCGCGGCTACTATAGCTGGTTTATTATCCTCAATGTAAGTTACTATATCCTTACCCATCTCTTTAACAATCCCAGGTATTTTTCCCTTTATGTCATTCCATATTTGTATTAATACCTTCTCTATTTTTTGAGCCTGTGTCTCTACATCTCTGGCTTCTTTTTCTTTTGCCGTTATGACACCTTTAGAACCCATTTCTGCCGCATTAATTGTTTCATTCTTTGTATCTTCTGCATAACCTGTTGTCATTGAATACTGCCATTTTGCTTCTTTAATAATATTAGCCGCTTCTTCTGCCGAAAGAATTCCTGTTTCGTCCCTTTGAGTTATAGCTTCTTGAATAATTTTATTTTTCTTTTCTGTTGCTTTTTTAACTACTCCATCATACGCTCTGTTAGCTTCTGTTATAAGTCCCATTGCTTGTTCTTTACTAATTTTTATTGTAAGGTTCTTTGTTTCCTCTAATATTCTTGTTTGTTCTGCTGAACTTGTAGCTATATATGTAAGCTGTCTTGCACCTGCTGACTCTCTCAGAAAAGTTAACTCAGCATTTTCATTGGCTGTTAAGTTTCGTTTTTCTGCAAAAGCTACAGTAAGTATTTCTTTCTGTCTAGCAAGATTTGTTCTTAATCCTTCTTCCTCTTGAACATAATAAGCTTTTAAACTTTCTAGTTTTACAGCTTCATTTTCTTGTGACAATGCCTGACTATTTGCAAAAAGTTCTGTAAGACCTGCAATTTCTCTTTCTTTTCGTATGTTAAGTTGTTCCAGTACTAATGCTAATTCTGCATCCATTGCAGTTTTAGTATCAGCAAGTTTTTTTGCGTAACCTGCAAGATTAGCCTCTGTAAATTCGCCATTAAACATAAGTTGAGCAGTCATTAAATCTTGGAAATGATTATCTGTTGTAGCTCTCAATTCTATATACTGACCTGCTATTTCATTGTTACTGAACTTTAAGGCTGTAGGTATTAGACCAAAGGCATCAAGCATTTTATAGAGGTAGTCAATTAACTCCCCACCCCATTTTATGATACCTGTAACCATACCCATAAACATATTCTTACTCTCTTGTGTACCTGAGTTTAAGTCTGCCATTCCTCCTGACATTAAAGTACCAATGGCTTGCCCTAATATACCCATTGCAATAGATAAATTATCTGTAATAACTTTTGCTACAATCTTTGCTTTGTCTGCTATTTCCCCAAATCTTTCAGACCATATACCAGCATCTTTCGCAGACATACCGAAGTTTTTATGTAACAAATTAAACATTGTTTGAACATCACCAGAAATTATTGCTTTTAAAGAAGCCAAAGCATCTTTAAATATTCCTAGTTTGGCTACAACTAAGGTTATAGCTGTTGTCCATATTACTATTCCTGCGGCTATCCCTGCAATGGTAGCAATAACAGGCAACCCCACAGTAGTAATTACCGTTCCCAGTGTACCTATTGCACCTACTAACATACCAACTGCTGTTATAGTACCCCCTATGACCAATAAAATTGGACCAATTGCGGCAACTAATAAAGCACCTATTATTATAATATCTTTTATAGGTGTAGGTAGTGCGTAAAAAGCATCAGCTAAAGCCTGTACAACATCAGCCGCTATTCTTATATAGGGTGTGAGTCTATCCCCAATTTGTATAGCTATACCTTCCAGTTTACTTTTAAGTTTAGTTACTTGTCCTGCAAGATTATCTTGCATTGTCTGAGCCATTTTATTTAAGGCACCGTCTGAGTCATGTAAGGTATCAGTTAAATCATCTAACTCCTCAGAAGTACCATTCAATAAAGCATTTAATTCTTTGGTTCTTGTCTTACCACCTATCATCTGAATATAAGTATTTCTTTGTGCTTCTGTCATTCCGTCAAACTTTCCGTTCAACTCTTTTAGAATAGTTGTCATTCCACGGAATTTACCATTTCCATCATAGACCTCTATTCCTAAATCTCCCATTGCCTTTCCAGCTTGACCTGTCCCACTAGTTAAATTAGCCATTACAGAAGTCAAAGCCGTTCCTGCTTCTTTACCTTTGAAACCCCTATTTGCTAATATACCTAACAATGCACCTGCTTCTTCCAAAGGTACATTAAACATCTTAAAAGTACCACCAGCTATAACCATTGCTTCTAAAAATTGTTGCATTGATTGATTGGAATTATTCTGAGCATTTGCACCTATGTCTAAATACTTTGTGAGGTCTCCTTGCTCTAAACCTAAAGCAGACATACTATCGGTCACCAAATCAGAAGTCAAACCAAGATCCATAGCTCCTGCTTCACTTGCTCTCAAGACAGGCTCTAAACTTTCATTAATCCTTTCTAAATCCCAACCAGCCAAACCCATATACTCAATAGCTTCTGCCGCTTCTGTTGCAGTTTTTGAAGTTCCTGAACCCATCTCTATAGCTTTTTCTCTAAGTGCTGTAAAATCTTTACCTGTAGCACCTGTCACGGAAGATACCTTAGACATTTGTTTATCAAAGGTCATTGTGGTATCTATAATTGAAGATGCAACACCCATGATGGGTTTTGTTACCTTATTAGTAAGTGTTGAACCTACGGCTGAAAAACCACTGCCTACACTTTTAATTTGGCCTGATAACTTATCAAAACCCTCACCTCTAACACTATAAAATAACTCAGCAATTTGCATACCCTAGCACCACCTTCCTTACTGTTGTTTTATATCATCTACTTTTCTGAGTGCTACTTTAATGTGACTGTTTTTATGTGCAGTATTTTTAGGCTCACTATTTACTTCATATGTTTTACTCTCATAAATTATCAAGTCGTTAATCAGTAAACTAAAATCATCACAGTAGAACTTTAACTCTGACTCAATAGTATCTTTACCTGCCACATATCTTTCGTTGCTATTTCCACTGGCTATATAACCTCTTATACTAGTATTAACATATGTTACAATTGGTCTTAGACTTGTATTTAAAGTTGTTGTAGGTCTAACCCTAGTACAAGCGATAAAATATTTATCAATACCCATTTATACACACCCTCCACTCCTACTGTTATTAAACAAATCTATCTTGTAAACTTGTCTATAAGCATTTAGGTGGGACATAATACTTTGAGGATAGCCAAATACATTATCAACAAATGTTACAGAGTAATCATCAATCTTTTCCGACTTGATATTAAAATCTATATCTGAAATAGATAAAGCATACTTAATCATTTTAGCTACCACAAATTTTAAAGGTACAGGGTACCTAACTTTTGCAACAAATACTCCCTCTCCTGCATCTTCATCTGTAACAGTATCTATTGCATTTAAAATAATGCTATCTGTTGCAACACTACTTACAGTGAAGGTTTGGTTATTTCTTAACGAACGATAAATTCTTAGGGTGTCGTTGACGACTATTTTCTTATTTCCAATGTCAGTTAAGTTAATACTATTCGTACTGTTTGCGAAGCTTACTGCATTTGAAGAAAAGTAATCAAAGTTTTTGTCAATGAAGTCACTATTACAATAACTACACACTGCTTGTTCTGCAATAGGGATATTCATATCAATAAAAGTATTGTAGTCTATGTCAGCTATCTGTAATAATGTCATAACTTCCGCTCTTGTCACAATCATGCTACCACTTTCCTTTCTTGTAATTTAATATTGTCCTTATTTGTCACATCGTTAATTATTCTTTTTTCTTCGGAGTCCCTCATATCTTTTCCCAAGGACCTGTCATTTGAAACTGACACTTTAGATTTGTAATACTTTTCAAAATCTCCTTTGTATCCATTCTGAATTTCTATTAACCAAATTTGTCTAACATGGTCTTTGACTTCCTTTTCAAGTTCCTGTTTTATGTTATCAATACACTTTAAATACAACTTGAACCCACGCTCGAAAGGTAGGTCCAAAATGTATTCAACATAGCTGAAATCTTTATAGTAGCCAATTAACGGTTCTATAATATTAACATCTGTGAAGAATACTTGTATAAATTCATAATTTTTAACAATCCCTATAAGGACTTCTCTATCTGTTAACTCTTTGTCACTGATTGAAACTTTTTTTTAACCTCTGCTAAATCAACATAGCTAGCGATAACCTTTGGTACGCCAGCCATGAATACGGTTTTTAAGGTTTCAATATAATCGTCTTCTTCCATCTCGTCAACTTGTTCTTGAGTAAGACCACAATAAGAAATACACAATGCATCAATATTTTCTTCTGCCTTATGAATGTTCTGTATCACAAATGCAAATACATCACCCATAATCATCATGATTTTTTCATTCTTATCATTACTGGCCTTTAAAATCTTATCCACTTTATTGGACAGTAAATACTCAACATAGTATTTAAAGTTCACATCTTCTAAAATTCTCGACACAATCATAATCTCTTTCTTTTTAAGTTTTCTCTTCTCCACAATAAAACACCTCATCTTTTAAATTTGCCTTTCTCCAAGGACTTTTCTAGCTCACAAAAGAAAGTTAGGGGCATTACACCCCATCACTTAAACTTCTTCCTGAATTGCTAAAGGAGGAGTCACAGGAGCGGCATAAGTATAAAATCCAGTATATGTCCTCTCACTAATAACTTCGTCCTTCTCTTTAAATTCCAAACCTATATTACCTATATCTAGTGCATTACCAATGGTAATTATGCAATACTTACCATTTGCTTTGTACCCTTTAAAGGTGATGTTCGTCAATAAATCTGTACTGGCAAAAGTAGTATTGAATGTAATCTTCTTATAAGTTCCGTCTTGGTCTGCACCATCAGTTACAGTTGCATTTAAACCGTACACGAAATTAGTATAAGTAAGCTTTAAGAAATTGATTATCATTTTTACTACAAATCTTTCTGTCCTTCTCATTCCTTTTGTTGCACCCATAGAACCATCATAGGCAACTTCCTTTATAACTCTTTCAATTTCTACTTTAGAACCACCTCTGGTTGCACCAATTACAGCTTCACCAACTTCACCGTAATCAACATATAGAACACCTTCGCCCAACAAAATATCTTTTGCAGATTGTGGTACGGCTGGTGTGAATGTATTTACGCCCATTTCAAATCACTCCTTCCTTATACATATTAAACATACTCAAAAAGTTCAACGGGAATCGTTAAACCAGCATCATATTTAAAGTGAGAAGTAAATTGTGTTTCATTTACAACTTCATCTTTATCCTCAAGTGCCAATGAAATATTCCCATCATTCAATGGATTTTTTAAAACAATCTTCACCATTTTTCCATCCATTCTCTGACCAACTAAAGTAACATTTTCAAGATAGTCTGTATCAGGAATTTCAAGACTTGCTGTGAACTCTTTATATGTTGTTTCATCAGTGTAATCAAATCCAGAACCGTTGATACCTATTGGTGAGCTATCACTATGAGTCTGAATTAAATCAATACTGTCAAAATAAAATATAAGTTCAGCATCAGTTTCAGTTGGGACTTCAATACAGAAACCTGTTATTGTTGACCAATCACCAGAACCACCCTCTGTAAATGCTGACTTCAACACTTTAAATGTAGTCCATACATCTGCTGTTAAATCTGCTGCAGCAATTTCATAGAAATAATGATTTGTTTCTGTTTCATCAGCATCACAATGAAAAGTTATTCTTATCTTATCCGTACCCAAATCGGTTAAATCCTGAGTAGTGATATATATTGCAAAACCTATAGCATCTGCTGTATCTGATACTTCTGAATTATCAAAAGCAGTAAGGTCTTTTGTAGCTGTGAATACATTCTTCACACCTAAACCAGTTGAAGCAGTAGCAATTGTAATTTTTGCTGATTGGTTACCACTATTGACTATAGTTGTTTCAGCTACGTACACACCATTACCATCTTCTGCCCAGTTTTTAGACTTCCACCCTGTATCAGAAGTTTCACAATTTGAAATTGTTTTCTTTGTGAAATATTTTAAATATAAATTATTTAGTGTAATTTTTGCCATGAACTTTTCATATCTTACTAAAGGAACACCATCACTATCTAAAGTTGGACCATATGCTCCATCAAAAGTTAGCTCCTTGATAGTTCTTTCAATATCAACCTTACAACCATCCCTAGTTGCACCCAAAAGGATTTGTGTAGGCAGACCATAGTTTGCATAACACTTAAATTCACCTAAAATAATGTCATTAGCTACTGGCATTGTTGGTGTTACTGCTACGATTGACATAAAATCACTTCCTTTCTTTTAATCTACTTTAATTAAAAATCTCTGGTTATACCTAGACATATTAGACTCGTCTGTGGGAATTTCACCTTCAAAATCAACATTACAGTAATAAAAACCTTCTGTTTCACATTGAGTTGAGCTATCTAAACCCACAATACTGTCTGTCCCTGATTTAACATAAATGGCTGCCTGTAATATGTCTGTGTCATCATAAGAATTAGACCAATAATCTATCTCTAAAATCCAATCTTTCCTATGCCTGACTACAGTACTGTTTGCAGGAAATTTAAATACTAAATAAGGATAAGTTGCACCATCAGGTACTTTTTCATTATACACATTTATAGAAGTCAAACTTGTTAATCTTTGAGCGATATAATATTTTAATTTATCTATCTCCACACTATCACCCCTTACCCTTCATACCCTTACCTAATTGTTCAGCCGCTATTCTTGCCAAATCCCCTGTATGATTTAAAGCGGCTGGCTTCATAAAAGGGTGTGCTTTCATCTTAGAAGTTCCGTACTCTTGGTGTAGTGCATACTCAGTACTATTGGACATTTGTACTTCATCTTGACTAACTACATAATCATTATTACTCTTTAGGAGTCCAGTATCTACAGCAACATTATCATCCATTACCCCCTTACTGAATTTTCCTATAGCTTCTAAAGTATCAAGATTATTCGCTTTAAGTTTGGAAAGAAATTCTGCTGAATTATCTACAACTCGCATCATATATAGTCACCCTCATTCTATTATAAGATTGTGTATAAATTTACACATAACCGTAATAAGCCATAACTGTTCCACTTGCCACTGTAAGACTTGTGTACTTACCTTGAATAACTGTACCTACAGGGAATGTAACGGCTGTGATACCTGTTATATTACCAACTAGTGTAATTTGTGCTTCTGTTATTACTTCAATTTTATTGAAAACATAACCTGTAGCTGGTGTGACTGCTCCTGTACCAGCTTCATAAATACCGCCTAAAGTCCCAACATTTGCTTCTGAATTATTACTTAGTTTCTTTAAGGACTCAATAATAATATTGCTCAATTGTATCACCGTCCCTCTATGATTTTTCTATATACCTCATTCATCTTATCACTGTAATTTTTCAGTGAAAAGACTTGTGCCCTATCTGTTATTACACGTTTGTTAATTAAACCATTGTTCTTATCATTAATAAATAACCCTATGGCTTCTACAATATCTTTGGGTTCAGCCATGTCACAAGTATAGTCTGATAGTAAGTTCATACTATTATTCTGACTTATGACAGGAACTCCACAAGATAAAGCTTCACCTATAGTCCTTGTTATAATTCGGTTAGGTGACATTACACAATCAACTGAATTATATACTTTTTCCATATCACCTATTCTACCTGACACGTCACCTAATGCCCCTACTGCTTTTAATTTTCCGAGTAATATATTATGGCAATTAGCGAGTTTGCCATCTGGTATATCCATTCCGTAAAAGTGGATTTTTAAACCCTGATATTTTTTCGCCGCTTCTACTAAACCAACTACCATTTCGTACAGGTCAACATCTTCTCTTTCAGAGTCACACACAAGTATATTTATATCACCCTTTTTCTTTAACACTTGTGTATTTTCTAAACATCTAAATCTTAGTTCATCAATTACTGGATAGTCTAAAACAATATCTTTTCCATGAAGTACACCTTCCCAATGAGTTTTAAATTCAGGCCAAAAATATAACATACCTTTAGTCCTAGGCCAATTACTCACAGTGTTATATAAAGAGTACGCTTGTCCTGATTTCATTCTCTCTGGTCTGAAACAAGCTAAAGGTCTTCCGTGTACTACCCACAAAAGAGGAGCCTGATTTTTAACTAAATAAGAGTCATTAAAACCAGTGTGCATGATTATTATATCTGCACTATCCAATACTTTAGGGTTACCAGTAACTATATTAAATCCTGCTCTATCATCACTTCCACCAATGACAGGTACTTCACGTTTAGTTTTAGTGGCTACTCCTGCATCTATGAAAGAAACATGATTGCCACCTAAAGTATCTGCTCTTGCCATATCTCTGGCACTTTCATATAAGCCACACCGATTTACAGCAAAAGGACTTACGTGGGCAATGTTTAAAGGTTTACACATAAACACCACCACCTATCACTGTATTAACATTTGTTAATCTTATCACTTTGTTTATATCGCTCTTATCATGTTGTGAACTTATACAACTAAGATTATCACCACTATGCCCTATAACTTTTTCGTGTATATTATCATAGCGTAAATCTTTTTGTTTCCTACCACACCCATACATCATATATAAACTCCTTCTTTTTTAAATTACACTAAATATCCATGTGCCCCTACTAAAATACTAATAGTGGATTCTGTAGCATCATCATTTAAACATCTACACCACAACTTACTTCCTACACTTATTTTCCCACCCTGAAAATCTAAACTTACAGTATTAGATTTTTTATTCTCAAAATTAATCATTGCTGTTGTATATTTTCCTGCTGCAACTGCATCTGCCATATTAGCATAAGTATGATTTTCACCGTCATAAAAAGAATTAGCAAATTGGAGTTTCCATAAAATTTCGTCTTTGCTTGTAGTTACTATTAACAATTTATGAATGTGTATTTTTGTAGGGACGTAAGGGTAGGCATAAACCTCTGCCCCATTAAACATTTCTTTAGCGGTACCATAAGTATTTATCGTTCCCCCCCACTAACAATAACCCAAGGTGTAATACTTCCCAAAAGTGCAGGACTATTACCAGCTGTACTGCCTAACCATCTTGATCCTGTTGAACTATGTAATATTATTTCTTCTGTATTTCTTTCTACATCTTGAACCTCTTTAGATATTCCCATCAGCTACCTCCCTTATGGTGCAACCTGTTCATCAATAACTTCTAGTTTAGACATAAGGCTAGATAATGCACCAGATAAAGCTGTACCTGTTGCACCTGCACCTGCAAGTACACCAACTGAGTCCACGTTTACAATAACTGTGCTATCTAAAACACCAACACTATCAACTGCTCCACCATTTGAGTCTGCACTTACTAAAATACCACTCTCAAGTAATCCTAGTGAGTCAGCTTGGTCTCCTACACTATCGGAACTAACTAAAATACCTGAATTTAAGAGTCCATTACTATCTGCCTTAACTATAATAGCACTATCCAATAAACCAATACTATCAATCAGAGCGTCATTTGCGGCTACTAATGCTCCTACAGAAGCAGTTTTAGTACCAACACTATCAACTAGTGCATCATTAGCTACTGCTACAGTTCCTACACTATCTACCTGAACCAATAATGCTGAGTCAAGTAAACCTACACTTGCAACATTAGCAGTAGCAGTAGAACTATAAGTACTACCAAGAACTGCCTGTGAAGTTGCCTGTGCTCCCACTGAGTCAATCAATACATCATTTGCTTCCACAGAAACACCAACACTATCTACTTGGTCTGGTACTCCTGACATATCACCAGCCACTGACTCAATAATTGTAGCTGAACTATCAATTATATCTGCTGTACTTTCAAGTATTACCGCTGTACTAGCTAAAGACTCAGCGGAACTTTCCATTACAACTGCTACACTATCAACTGTGGATAAACCATCACCAATACTATCTAACTTTCCTTTTAATGTGAATGCGATAATAAACACTTCCTTTCAAATTTTTAGGACTTTATTATAGTCCTATTTATATTCTCTTTCTATTAAATTACAGTGTTACATTGCTACATCGTTAAGGTGTTATAAAGGACTAGCCTTGGTGTGGCTTTAATTAAAACTTTACTGGTTCTTTAATACCCTGCTTCACCAATATTAAATCCAGTATTTTATTTTAACCGTCCTCTACTACTTTTATACACATATGTTAATAATCGTTAATCATTACCTGCCTTCATACAAGTTTTTTTAATCCTTGTCCATACAGTTTGGTGATGATTATATTTAGTCTTAAATAACCTAAATGTCGTACCATTCTTCACATCGTTTTTCATTTCCTGCGTTATGGTTACTCTAGGGGTATTAATCAATCAAGCTACAAAAATAACCTCAAACGCCCTTATTACGCTACTTTATGAATATACACTCCATCTAGCTTGTTATCTGGAATGAATAGGTCATGGTATAATCTTGAAGCAAATACCCAACCGTCAGCATCAGTATTGTATTTAGGGTCAACAAGTTTTGGCTCCATGTGTCTTATAACTGCTATAACATCAGTTAAAGGAACAATCATGAAATTCAGAGCATCACCTGTAGCTGTAAACCCACCTGCACCAGCCGCATTGAAAGTGTAAGCTGAATTAAATCTAGCCGATGGTACTCTAATCATAGGAAGGTCGTCAAGCATTGTTATCTTCCTGTTAATTTTCGTAACCATATTGTCATGTGTAATTCTAGTAGAGAAGTATTCACCTGAATTTTTCAATAGATTGTTTACTCCGTTTGATACAAACAGAACTCTATTTTCCTGTCCTACTTCTGCATTATCTAAAGTTTCAATACCTGTATCAATAGCAGCAACAACATTATCAACTGTTAAATCAGCCGCAACATCAGCACCACATAGAGTGAACATTTTAGAAAATCTATAAGCATCAATCTCAGGTATAATATTAACCCTCATCATTTCAGCCATAAGTCTTCCAACCTGTAATTTTGCTTCTTTAGCATCCATTGTATCAAGAAGGAATTTTCTACCTCTATCCTGACCAAATGTATGTGTCTCCCAAGTTATATCTGCATTACCAGCTAGGTAACCAGTATCTCTTGCATAAGTTCCTAGTCCCTGAATTGATAACTTCTGCAATAGAATTTCCTGTGCATTTTCAGAATTAAACTTGTAAGAACTTTCAGCCGCTTCTAATATTGCTGTTGAAGCACCCAATTTGTAAACTTGGTCTAACTTCTCTTTATAAGCCTTTGCGTATGCAATTGTGTTTGCTATAATAACACACTTCCCTTCAAATTTTTATTCACTACATATCTTTCAACAATGCTGTCCAATCTTCTTCATCTTCGTTATTGTTCTTATCCGATTTATCAGATTGTTTAGTACTGTTATTGGTTTTTGTTACTACAAACAAATCACTGTAATCTGTCTTTAGTTTCTCAGCCATTTTATCAAGTCCTAACAACTTATCATTGTCTATTGATAAAGAGTCTAAATCAACTTCTTTCATTAACAGACTAGTATGCTTTGCTCCTGACTCTCTCAAATACTGTTCAACTAAAAACTTCTTAGATGTATTTACAATTTCCTTGTCTTTAGCAGCAATGTCAACTTGGTGTTTGGTAATCAAATCATCATATTTAGTTTTGAATTCCTCACTACCTTTTAACATAACCTTAGTTTCTTCCAACTGTTTTTCATGAGCTAAAACTTTATCCTCAGTTGCTTTCAACTTACCGCTAACTTCATTAAGTCTGGCTCTTGGTATATACGCACCATCATTAACTAAATCGAATTCCTCTGGCTTTAGACCTAATGCTAAAATGCTTTTATATAACTCTTCGCCAACTTTTAATTTAAATTTCTCTGACAATGTAAATTCCACCTTTCCATTTTTGACAGGTTGTGTCCTGCTGAATTGATTAACACATTTTTTTACATGGTTTCGTCCCATGAGGAGTATAGTAAATTTTTAACGAAAGTACTATATGAAAATATTATACCATATACTACTTGTTTTTGTATATTGTTTCACTCCTACCTCTTTTTTAATTGCTCTGCTTTTACTCTTTCTTCTTCTTCGGCTTTCAATCTTTCCTCTTCCCTCTTAACTTTCTCCTCTGGTGTCTCATTATTAACAGTTGTTAATAGTTTCTTTTCTTCTGCTTTAACATCTGTTAATTCTTTATTTTTTACTTCCTTGTCCCTTACCTTTTTCTCAGCCGCTATTCGTTTCAACTCTTCCTTAACATTTTTGACGAAAGGATGGTTTTCAAGTACTGTTTCAACTGAAAGTAAACCTGTAGATTTTATACAGTTATCTATTGCTTCTACTTCATTGAAAATCATTGACCTGTTAAAAGTAATATCCTTCTCCTCATTACTTCTATAAAAAGCATTTAAACAATCAACAAACTTTTCATAGAATAATCTTAACTGCTTCTCAGTACCATTAACTTTCATGTCTAAAGAAGAGTACCTACTTTTAATGACAACGTTCGTTATATTAGACTCACCTGCCATTCTATCTGGGTCTAATCCCTGACCTATTTTAAATATGTTTTCCTTTAACAAATCAAGCATAGTTCTTCTAGCTTCCACAGGAATTTCAATAGACATATATTCCATGTCTGCACCATCTGAACCACCCGAAGGAAGTCCTACCATCTTATACTTCTGCATATTCTTTCTGATTGTTTCAAGTTCTTCTGTATCCCCCGAAAAACCTTTCAGTTTAACAATTGCTTCTTGGAAAAGATTAATGTTATCAACGAAGCCTGAGTTTATAGATGTGTACATATCAATTAATTCCTGAATACCGTCAAGGTCTGACTTCTTCTGTTTGTTATTAAACATAGGTATAAAGGGTATGAAAGGTAAGTTCTTTCCCTCTACGTTTACACTCTCCCCATTATAAAAAGTCTCTTCTTGATAGTGTGATAACACTTCTCCACCCTTTAACTTATCCTTAACAATATACTCTACCTTAACACCTGTTAATGCCCATGTCTCAACTCTATATGTTTCTTTATCCTCTAAAAAGTACCTTATTACCGCAACAATATTCTTCTTGTACTTGTCATACACAGGAATTATTTCCCTATCGTTAACTAAAATCCAATCAAGAACACCATTCTCTACATACAGGTGAAGCCATGCAGTAGTATCTAAACTAGCAGTCAATAATACATCTTCCAGCATATCAACAATCACTGCACCTGTTACCTTTTCAGTTTCAATTTTAAGTTCTGGCTGTTTAGCCAAAAGGTAGTTGATTTTCTGCTGAACTAACATCTTAAAGTAATTAGTGTAGAGGTAGCAGGAGTCATTTGTTTTAACTGTGTTAATCTTTCCATTAGAGTAAGTATTAATTTCTGACTCACCCTTCTCTGGCTGGTAATTAAAATAAGAACGTGCAACATATTTACCTTGCTTCTTATGAATGTCTGCTTCTAATACTTTTAATAGTTCACTCATTTATCTCAATCTCCTTCCCCATTTTTATTCTACCTGTTAAATATGTGTTCCTTATCAGGATAGATATAAATATTATCATTTTCAATATGCATATTTATATTTGACCAGCCCTTCTTATGCAAATCTTCTTTAAATGTTATCATCTTGTTAAGTGGTTCATCCTTTAATCTTTTAAATAAATCATTAACTGTCATTACCTCTTCACCCCGAATTTAATCTTACTATCCAGTGTATATCTCTCCAAACTATAGCGTACAGCCGCCGAACCATCTGGTTCGTCAGGAAAGTCAAATACTATATTCCCAAACTTATCTTTCTTGTACTCATAGGTCTCTAAATCACTAGCTATGTTTGGGCATCTTCTTTTATCCACAATTATTCTTGCCCTATCTGATAACCACTTGATACCATGTGCCTTACTATCTTTGCCCTTTTTAGCTTTGCCTACATTTAGTTTGTATAATATCATTTCGTTAATTGTTCTTGGGTCTTCACTATCTGCTGTAATATATCTTCCTGCTGCTTTTTCTTTTATCTTGCTAGCAAGTAAATAATTAGAAGCACCATACAGATAAACTTCATCTATAATGTACACCCAATCATTAGCTTTATCATAATAACACTCTACATAACAACTCGCATGGCTATACCCAAAGTCAAGTCCTCTGTCAATCTTATCCATTTTAGCTATCTCTTCACTGGTTATAGGTCTTATCTCAAGTACACCATTTGGGTTATCTATTGTTCTTAAAGGATAAATTTCTAATCCCTCACCTATCTCTTCACCCATGTACATATGATTATATTTTCTTGGATTTATAATCTTCAATGCTTCTGCTTCTTGAATAAATATATCTCCTAACCATTCTCTAGGTGCATCTAAATAAGATGAGTGATGAACAAACCTATCTCTCCTCTCAAGTGTTGACTCTTTATTTACCCAATTCAGCCTACTTGCAGGTGGATTGTACATATAAAAAGCTTTGGCTTCATTTGTACCCCTGAATAAAGATTGCAATATACTTAACACTTCATCCATACCGTTAAACTCTGTCAACTCTTCAAACACAACATACTTGCAATAACCCTTTTTAAACTTTATACTCTTAATCTTTTCATAGTCTCTTTGATTTGCACACCCTCTAAAAAGTATGGATGAACCTTTGAACCATATCTTCATTGGACTTGTAGTAGAGTCCCAATACTGACCTAACCCTAGAATATCAATTGCCCATAAGAAGTTTTCAAATATAGAGTCTTTTATAGTATCTTTAATCTTTCGCATAGCAACACAATGAGTAGTCCTACCCTCAAGTGCATCCCTTGTCATACTGTAAATTACGTAAATGAAAACAAAAGAAGATTTTAAAGAACCACGCCCGCCTTTTAAAAGATAGTGAATATGTTTCTTATCCTCCAAGTCCCAAAACATTTTATAGTACGCAGAACCTATACAGTTTTTTAAATCCACCTCTACATCTGACATATATCTACCCTTCTCTTGGTATCGTATTGTTAATTATTATGGTGGATTCTTTATCCTTATACCCATCCATCAACTTATAAATCTTTGCCATTACTTCTGCGGCTCTTATTCTATCTCTGGCTTTTAAAGGTAGCTCTCTTTCAACAAGTGTATCTTCGTATGCTCCTTTTGCACCAGACCTTAATACTATGAACTGTTTCTCACTCTCTGTTCCATAAATACACCCTGATAAGTACTCTAAAATATCATCCTGTTTAACAATAAGACCTTCCTGCTTATGTTTAAGTCTATCACCTATATACTCCTTTATTTCTTTATCCTGCATAAGCTTACAAGCTTTAACCCTCACCCCCTCAGGTTTCTTAGACTCATACCCTGCTAACTTAGCCGCTTCTGTTGCATTTAGGGACACTAAGTAGTAGTCACAAAACAATGTTTTTTGCACTGTTAACATTGTATTCACCTCCTTGTATCTTATTGTACTACAATATACAGGATAATAAAAACAGTTATAGTTTTAACCATCCTGTATATACACAATTGTTAAGTATTAATCTTACGTCCAAGTACAATCTATGGAACTTCTTCCAGTTATTATCTCCCCATTAAGAGTTCCTGAAAACTCATAAACTATTGAAGTGTAATCTAAAGGTAATAAATAGTCATACTCATAAATACCTGTACTTACCCTTTGTACAGTACTTATACTTATAGTCTCTCCTATTTGTTCCTTTAGTTTGTCATAAATCTTCAATGCTATTCCTGTTGGGTCAGCATATTCATCATCAAAAGTTTTAAATTCTGCTTTTAATCTTACGGTATTATAATTTATTGCCATGTCATCTCACCTCACAATTCTCACGAATAAAAATAGCTGATAAAACAATGCTCATTGGTGTAGCTGTTAAAACAATGCTCATTGGTGTAGCTGTTAAAGTAAGTTGTCTATATTCACTTGATACACAACACTGATAAAATAAAGTATCTACTACCTTCTGGATTAATCCTTCTATCTCCACCTCAGATATAAAATCTTTACTTATCTGCTTTATATTACTCCCTGTCATATCTGTATTAGCTGTAATAATCTTATAGACTATCTTGGAAAGACTATCACCTGATAATGTAAGACATTCAATTTCCTTACCCACATCTTTAGTTAAATCAGTACCTACATTCACTGCACTACTTACTACTTTGTTAATTACTGTTTTTAAATTAGCATCTGTTAATACATTACTTTCAACTACTTTGTTCACTGCTTTAACTAAATCTGTATCACAAGTAATATTTGCAACAAAACTCTTACTGGTAGTCTTCATTAAATCTGCATCGACTAAAACTCCTGCCGTAAATGATTTAGTCATTTCTTTTATCATTGAAGAACTTACACTAGCATTACCTGTTATAACTTTATTGACTACTCTACCTACTTCTGAACCAAAAGTAACATTCGCTACTATATTTTTGTTGACCGTCTTACTCACATCACCTAAAACATCTGCATTTACAATTATGTTTTTATTCACTGCTCTTTCTACTGTACCTGCAACATCTGTGTAGGCAATTATATAACATCCACAATCAATCTCTCCTGTAACATTTACATTTGCAGTAAAAGTTTTGCTTATAACTCTTTGTACTATTCCTGCAACATCTACATATGAAGCAATATTCTTATTAACATTTGTTAATAAATTACTTGTAGTATCTGTAGTTGAAGTAACAGTCTTTCTTACGTGTAAAACTCTTGTTACTGAACCAACTGCTGAAACATTGGCTGTTATTGGCTTGTATTCTTCTATGTCTCTTTCTACATTTGAAGCTACATTAACACTTGCCTGTACCGTTTTAGATACTACTCTTGAAATATCCTCACCAAGAATAACGTTCGCTTGTACTGTCTTTGATACTACTCTTTCTACATTACTCTCAACTAAATTACTACCTATCACTTCTTCACTTAGTACCAATTGTCTACCCACAGAACCAATAACATTAACGTTTGTTGATATTGCTTTTATTATTAATCTGCTCACCATACTTTGAACTACAATACTTGACTGAATATCCTTCTGTGGATTTCTAGTTACATTCGATACAACATCAGAGTTACCTGTAATACTTTTCAGGTAAAAAGTCTCTCTTGATGTTGAAGCTACAACTAAACTATTGGCTGTGATACTTTTACTAACTATGCAATTTATTGTGCTACTTACTACACTACTTCCCGAAATATTATTATTAACACTCGTTAAAAGTGCACCTGAAATTTCAGTAGAAGCACTTATATTTTTATTCACACTTGTTAACAATGTTCCTGTTACAATATTATTTGCAGTAACAGTTTTATTGTATTGTATAACTCTCACTGTAGAGCCTACTACTAATACTTCTGCTGTGATACTCTTATCTACAGTTAAAACTCTGGTTACAGAACCAGTTACAGATACTTCCCCTGAAATATTCTTGTTAACATTTGTTAATAGTGTTCCTGCAACATCTGTACTAGAAGATGCATTCTTATTGACATCTGTTAATATCGTTCCAGTCACATTAGTATTTGCTGTTACAAACTTACCACTGTTCACATAACCTGTAACACCCACGTTCGCAATTATGTTTTTACTAACAACTCTCAATAACGTTCCATCTACTTCTGTTAAAGAAGTTATACCTTTATTGACATCTGTTAATATTGTAGTAGTAACATTACTATTTGAAATGACAGTTTTATTTGCTGTTAAAATTCTTATAACTGAACCTGTGGTATTAGTATTCGCTGTAACACCCTTACTAAATTGTACAGTTCTTACTACTGAACCTACTGCTTCTGTTCCCGAGGAAATGTTCTTATTAACAGTCGTTAATAATGTACTTATTGTATTGCTGTTTGCGATAACAGTTTTATGTATAACTACTGTTCTGGTCACAAAACCAGTTACCAATGTCTCTACGGAAATATTCTTATTAACAGAGGCTAATATGGTACCTGTAATCTCTACAGAGGAACTAATACTCTTATTAACAGTTGTTGATAATGTACCTGCGACACTCACGTTTGAAGTAACCACATTCTTATTAACATTTGTTAATACTGTACCGTTCACTGTTGTAATAGAGGTTACAGTTTTACTTAAAACTAACCCTCTTGAAACTGTCCCCACTACCCCTACGGCTGAAACTATGTTTTTACTTACACTTCTTATTAAGCTGGAAAGTGTAGAAATAGTAGAGTTAATAGCTTTGTTTACTGTTCTTTTAATAGTTGAACTCACACCAATGTTGGCTACAATACTCTTATTGATAACTCTTTTTACACTTGCATCAACTTCTGAATTACCTGTTACATCTTCGTCGGTACTACTTGAAGTCTCATGGGTTATTGTTAAACTTGTACCATCTGTATGACTTCCATATTCATATGCCCTTGCTTGTCTATATTTATAACTTCCACTTCCATTATCTTTATGAAGTAATAACATATCATTTCCAGTTGCCCAACTTGCTCTATCAACAACTTCTTGTATAATAGATTTTATTTCAGGACTATCATATGAAGTTCCAGAAGTAAAATTTGGCATACTCCATGATACAGAAGCACTAGTAACTACTTTACTATTATAAGTTGTCGCGTTGGTCGGCACTGCTGCATCATCAACGTCATTAAAATATATAGTAGTTGGTGTTGTCCCAGAACCATTGGCATATGCAACATAAGTTATGTTTGCTGCTGTTATTGTTGCCCCTTGTGGTACTGCTATATTTGTAAATAATGCAAATATACTTAATGCTTCATAAGTTGCGCCTATTTGAATATTAGTATTGGATTTATCGAAACTACTTCCATGTGCGTACCCATCATTATCATTAGCACCAACTTGATATGTGGTAGGGTCAATAACTACAGGATATGTTGCTTCATCTAACCATTCTGTATCTGCTGTATATGTTATTGTGTCATCAGCATAAGTCATTGTAACTGTACCTTTGTTATCATTAGCATCAGTCATAAATGGTGCTACTAAATAACCAACTGTCACTGAATCTTTATTTAATACAGTAATTGTGTTATCTTCTAACTTAAATGTACAACCAGTTAAAGCTACAGGAAAATCAAAAGATGTTTGTGCTTCATCAGACTTCAAATGTATATTACATTTTACACCTAATGAAGCTGATATATATTCTAAATCTGTATTATTCCAAGCATCTTTAATGTAACATTCATTGCCTGTTACATTTTTATCAACGTCTGGTAATGTATAATCAATATATACATTCTTTGCAAAACCATATCTTAATTTATTAGCATAAAATCTTA
>Ga0207997_1000449_pt1 | contig 21146 bp, 19 predicted proteins | sample AntAceMetag02UKN_FD_184777 | JGI IMG/M metagenome (GOLD analysis project Ga0207997, IMG submission 184777) | Saline lake microbial communities from Ace Lake, Antarctica - Antarctic Ace Lake Metagenome 02UKN (SPAdes) (version 2) | ecosystem: Environmental > Aquatic > Non-marine Saline and... | reverse complement strand
CATTAAGAGGCATTGACAAGCCTTCCAAAACTAATGATCACTGCCTGGACGCTCTTAGATACGGATTAATGCACTGGTATGAATATCCAGACAGTCCAAATAAACCTTATAATATTAATGAGCTTAACAGACGAAACAGAATGATAGTTTAAATTTTAAATTGTCATTTTTAAGATAAACATGTATACAAGACAATAGATTTAGATAACCAAGGTGTATACGATGGCGAGCGATATAGACAAAGTAAAAGACTTTAACGATCGATACGAGCATGGATTCGATTTCTGGCAGCCGTATTATATGCAGGCAGATGTAGACCAATCTTACTATCTTGGTAAGCAGTGGAGTAATGCTAATTTAGACTATCTTAAAAGGCAGAACCGTGAGGCATATGTTTTTAACGAGATAGCCAGAACAGTAAAGCAAATATCGGGACATCAACGCAGAAACAGAACTCAAGCAATGACAATTCCAGGCGGTGATGAAGATCAAGAAATATCCGATACAATCAATAAAGTTTTAGATTACGCTTTTGATAGATGCGGTGGTTATAATATTATCTCAGATGGTTTTGAACAAGGGGCTTTAATAACAGGGATCAATCTTGTGTCCACATATATAGACACTACCAAAGATAAGATTAACGGCGATATAGAGTATAACCGTATTCCATACAATGCTTTCATGTTAGACCCTGCTTTTTCATCTATAGACTTAAAAGATTGTAGCTATATTCTACGGCGTAGATATGTTGATAACAATACTGCTGCAATGTTATTACCAGAATTTAAGAACGATTTAATGGATATGGAGCCTGCAACATCTGGCGATGATAAGTTTCAATATATGACGCAATCACGCAACAACAAAGGCAGAAACAATCTATTAAGATACGATGAATATTGGGAGCGTACTACAAAACAAGGTTATATTTTAGTAGATAGATATAATCAAGAAATAAAGACATTAAAAGAAGCTACTACGGACTACATAAAATGGGTTAAAAAAACCTATCCTATGATAGATGTTAAAAAGATAGATATACCAACAGTAAGGCTTAATATAATGGTAGAAGGTGAGTTATTCTATAGCGAGAAAGCGCCTTATAAAGTTGACGACTATCCATTTACTCCTATTATCGGAATATATACCCCTGAATACTACGATTATGGCTATAAAATGCAGGGTATTGTTAGAAAGCTAAGGGATAGCCAGGAAGAACTAAACAAGATGGTTTCTAAGTCCTCAGACATAATGAAATCACAACTAAACTCAGGTTGGGAAGTAGAAGAAAACCAAGTTGTAAATCCTAATAGCTTATACGAAACAGGGCAAGGAATAGTCATCGAAAGGAGAAAGGGGACACCTCCACTTAATAGGCTTACAGCTCCAGAGATATCGCAGACATATCCGATAATGATACAAAACATGCAGAGAAACATTATAGAGCTTGCAGGAGGTAGCCAAGAGTTATTTGGTGTATCTAGTGCAGGTAATTCTCAGGTTAGCGGCACTCTATCAAAGCAAAGAGCAGGAAATGCCCTTACAGCATTCCAAGATTTATTTGACAACTGTTCTTTATCTCAAAAACTTATAGCTGAAAAGACTATCGATTTAGCATTAGCAAACTTTAGCATAGCCAAGATTAACCAAATATGTGATACACAGTTTCCCGAAGATATGGAGCTCGATAAAGACAAAATACTTTCTTTTGATATAGATGTGGTAGAAGGAACACAGACAAACAACCAAAAAGAATTAATGTTTTTACAGTTGCTAGAGTTACGCAATGCTGGGATAAATATACCAGATAAGTTAATGATCAAATATGCCCCAATAGCTAACAAAACAAACCTAATAAGCGACTTTAACGAGATTAACGAAGTAGAACAACAACAAGAACAAGAAGCTAAACAATTAGTTCAACAACAGCAAGAACTCAATATAAAACTAAACAATGCTAAGATTGTTTCGGATTTAAGTTTAGGAGAAGAAAGAAAAGCCAGAGCAAAAGCCGATATCGGATTATTACAAGAAAGAATGTCAGAAAGTGTTCAAAATCGTTCTCAAAGTGTTCTTGATAGCGTTAGAGCAGTAGCAGAAATAGCAGATATAAGACAAGATAGCTTAATAAAGGCTATTACATTTATTCAACAGATGGAAAAGCAGGCAGAAGAAGAAACAAGCCAAGCAACATTAGTTAATACAGTTATTGCAGAGCAAGAAAAACCAGAACAAGAATTTGTGGCATTAAACCAGATAACTCAACAACCTAATCAACAATAAGGCATTTATGGTATATCAAGAAATTGGAGAAACAAGAAATGCGTTAGGAAAAGACTTATCAGATAAACTTTATAAAGTTGTCGAAGAAGTAAGAGTTGAACAACCAACGCTTAAACATTATTTTGTAATATATTCAGCGAAGTTTGATAAGTTTCTTACAAACATAATAAGAGAAGGCTTCACGGTAGTTTCTCCTAATCGGATTAAAAATATACCTCCTATGCTAGGGGCTATATGTTGGGAAATTGATGAGATGGCTGGTAAGATAGAGACTCTCTATTGCCTACCTTTTGACCATAAAGCAAGCTATTCAGAACTTGTCAGCGATGAAATGGGCGGAATTATTCTAAAATAATATTTGCATTAAAATAATAACTTTAACTATAACGGAAATAGAAACAGGAAGTCGCTGTTTCATAACGCTTAAAATAGGACTCAAAACATGAGCGAAAAAATCGAGGAAACTCAAACGGTCGAAGAAACTCAGGTCGACGCTGGGAAAGAAAGCAATAGTCAGGATATTAACTGGGTTAAAGCAAATGCAACGATGTCAGAACAGGCTAACCAAGTTAAAGCTCTCTCGAAAGAGATAGAACAACTTAAGGAAGCCAAGAATGGATCGTTCAGTGGTCGTGATGATGAGGATTTAATCACTGTTAAAGACTTAAAAGACTCTTTTGCAGAAAAGGATAAATCATATCAAAACGAGATAGCTGAATTGCGTGTGCAGGCTCAACATCCAGATTATAGCGAAGTATTAGACAAATATGGAAAAACACTTCCCAAGGAAGCGTTAGAGACTATTAAATATTCTCCAGACCCATATAAGTTTGCTTATATACTTTGCAAGCAAAGCCCAGCATACATAAAAGACCAGATGAGTGGCAAGACCTTCAAAGATGCGGAAAAAATCGATGAAAATCTTAAAAAGCCTGGTAATCCAGCAAAAGCTGGGAGCAGTGGATTGTTAAGCAATATATCTAAGTATTCAAATATGTCAGGAGAGGAGATTTTAGCTTTAAATGCTAAATTTAGGAAGTAATAAACAAAAGGTTTATTATGACTCAAATGACAACATCAGGCAATGTTCCAGCAGCTGTCAATAACTATTATGACAAAGTGTTGCTAGAGCGTGCCAAGCAAGAATTGATTTTCTCAATACCTGCTCAAAAAAGAAATATCCCTGCTAACAGCAGTGATTACATGAAATTTCGTAGATATAGCAACTTAGCTACAGCGACAACTCCATTGACAGAAGGTGTTACACCTACTGGAAAAGTTGCTTCTGTTACTGATATCAGAGTTCAACTTAAGCAGTACGGTGATTTTATAACTGTTACTGATAAAATTCAGTATATCATAGAAGATAGTATTCTTAATGAAAACGCTGATGTCCTAGGACAGCAAATGGGTGAGACTCGTGACGAATTAGTTCGAGATGTTCTTAACTCTACTGCTTCGGTATATAATTGTACTAAAGGTTCTAATGGTGGCACTCCAACAGAGATAACAGCTAGTGACATCGCTATTGTTGTTGCTCGCCTTCGTAGCAACGATGCTAAGATGTTTACTCCTGATATAGGCGGTTCAACAAACTTTGGAACTAGTCCTTTGGAAAAGGCTTTCTGGGTACTTGGTCATACTGATTTAATACCTGATCTAAGAGATGTTACTGGATTTACTCCTGTAGCAGGTTACGGACAGAAAGTTGCAATCCAAGGAGAAGAGTGTTCTATTGGTAATAGTCGTTGGTTATTGACTAGTGCTGGAATTGAAGCTTCTGGAACTTATAGTTCTATCATGTGCGGAAAGAATGCGTATGCTATTTCTGAACTTGCTGAGGGCGTAAGCTCGATGATTTTCCAAGAGCCTACTGATCCTTTGAAGCAAAGAAGTACACAAGGTTGGAAGGATTTCTTTGCTGCAGTTTTACTAAACGAAAACTGGTTATGCAAAATTAACTCAACACTAGCTTCGGCATAAGGAGAATAAATTATGATGCACCAATTTTATAGATTAACATCAGGTGGAGCAGCTTACGATTTAAAAATCGGTTTTGAGCCTTCAAAGGTTATTGTTTTTAATAAAACAAAATGGGCAAGTGATGGAACAGTTGCTAAAAGTATTTATCATAAAGGTGATACTTCTGATTACGCATACAATGAAATTGCTGATGACACAGGAATAAATCGTTCTATTTCTACATCTAACGGTTTCAAATTTGAAGCAAGTTCAACATCTGGAAGAGCTAAGTCGGCAATAAGTGCCTTCACAGAAGCAAATCCTGGCGTTGGAACAGTTGCTAGTACAGCTAGTTTCACTACTGGAGATACTATTAAAATCTTCGGTGTTGCTGGTATGACTGAGCTTAATAACAACACATATGAGATCGTTGTTATTAACTCTACTACCTTTAGCTTGAAAGATTTGGCTACTGGAGTTGCTGTTGATACAACAGATTTCACAACTTATGTTGCTGGAACTATTGACTATCTTGTAAATCTATCAGACGATCAAGGTACAACAGGAGCATATACTATGACGCTTGGTACTGATATTATCGGTTCAAACAGTGATGTTATTATTGTTGAAGCCATTCCTGGTGAGTTTTATCAGGATTTAGGAGATATTGGTTAATATTAGCTGATATCGAAGTAGATAAGAGGGTAGGCTTTTAAATAGGTCTACCTTTTTTTGTTTGTTATCTATTTGCAAATAATAAGATAAGAAGATATATTAAAATTTAAATTTAACTACATGAGGTTTGCATGCCTAAGAAAGCAGTATCAAGCGAAGATAAAATAAATATCTTAGAAGAACAGATAGCTAAATTAACAGCTATGATGGAAGCAAAGCCAGAGCCTAAGAAGGAAGAAGAACCTAAAAAGCACGAACCTAAAGAGGTAACATATTACAAGTTTAAGTTTAACAATCTTGGAGACCCTGGTCAAAACCTACAGTTTAACTATAATACTAAATACTACGAACTACTAGATGGGTGCGAAGTTACACTTAATAAAAATATAGTTGAACATCTTAATGGTATACAGAGACGAGTATCAACAAATATCTGTAAAGAACAGGGCGTAAAAGAATATACTTATAAAAACCGTTTCTTATGCCAAATATTATCAGAAGAAACTAAGGTAGAATAATGTCACTAGGATTATGGACTCTAATATATATCAGAGAAAAGATAAAAAAGCTTACAGCTACAGATTTAACAGATGCTGAAATTGATATCTGTATAAATAGATATTATCAAATCATATTCCCTATGGAGTTAAGACCTTTAGAGTTACAAACATGGTTTGAAGCTGATTTAACAGCAGGAACAAGTGAATATACTCTAGCTAGTCTAAGCTTTGATGATAGTTATCTTACATTAGACAATCCATGTTATATAAGTGATATTCCGATGATATTAAGTCTTGATCCTTCAACTTTTTATGCTAAATATCCGCAAGACCAAACATATGACAATGGCTGTCCTTCTGATATTCTTTTATATGATAATAAACTTACATTTATGCAGCCACCTAGTTCGGACTATTTAGAATTTAAAGCTTCTGCATGGACTAGACCATCTGCTTTAGATAATGATTCTGATACCCCTATTCGTGAAGAATGGGGTTCTATAATTGCATATGGTTCTAGCCTTGAAGTATTAGAAGATACAGGAGACTTTCAAACTCTACAATTACTAATGCCTATGTATGAGGAAAAGAAAATAGTAATTTCTAGAAAAAGAAGCCAACAATTTTATAAAAGACGAAGTATACCATCATTTTAAGGAGATATTATGACTTGGGACAAAACAAAACCAACTAATTCAACAAAACTAGGTTCTTTGTCCGCAGAAATACGGAATAACTGGGATGCTTTAGAAGATAATATAAAAGTTGACCATTACGAAATGGGTGATACCGATGACGGCAAACATCGCAAGGTAACTCTAAAAGCTACTACAAATCCTACAGCAGTAGCAGATAATGATATTATATTTTCAAAAGATGTCGCAAATCCGTCAGGCTCAACGAAACCTGAATTACATATTATTGATGAAGATTCAAATGTTATACAGCTTACAGAAGAGGGAGAGGTTCTAGCAAATAGACTTAAAGCTGTTAGTAGTACAGAATTAGAGTTAACAGCAGCTGATGGAGAAGATGTAGAGATTGTATTGGGTGATTCTGCAGGTTCTAATAAAGTATCAATAAAAAGTGCTTCATATACTATATCAGCAGCAACAAAAGCTAATCCATGTAAAATAACTGCTACTGCACATGATTTATCAACCGCAGATGTTGTAAGGATTGTAAATGTAGAAGGCATGGTAGAATTAAACAATGCTAATTACACTATAACAAAAGTAGACGCTAACAATTTTACTTTAGATAGTACTGATTCATCATTATATACAACATACACATCTGGCGGTGCTTTTTGTGTTGAAAAGGTATCTTTTAATAGTAGTGGTGATGTAACAGTAGCTAATGATTTAACTGTTTCTGGAGCTTTGTCTACAAGTGGTAAAGATGGAGTAGTAAAGGCATGGTCTCTTACTGCTGCTAATAGTACTATAACTGATAGCTTTGGTTTTGCTTCTTGTTCAGAAACAGCTAGTGTATATACTTATGCTTTTTCTTCTGCTATGTCTAGCGTAAATTATGCTATATTAGCAACTCCAAATACTTCTTCTACTAGTTTTCTTTATTCTGCTGTCATTAGCGATAAGACAGTAAATGGATTTAAGATACGATTTATTATTTCTACAAATACTATTAGAACCGTTAGTCATTCTGTAATGATATTAGGAAACCAAGCATAGGGGTTATAAATGCCATATAAACCATTTCTTATATCAGACTTCAAACTTGGACAGCAGAGCAATACCGAACCATTTTTATTGCCTGAACAAGCCTTTGAAAGTCTATCTAATGCTTACTTAAACAAAGGGTCAGTAATAAAAAGAGAAGGTTTAACACAGTTTGATAAGTTTCCTGAAATAGTTGCCAATATAACAGCTTGTACTAAAGCCAATCCATGCCAAGTTACAGCAGGAACTCATGGACTTTCTAATGGAGATATAGTCCGCTTATCAGGAATATCTGGAATGGTAGAACTTAATAATGCTGATTATACTGTTACTAAAGTAGATAATGATAAATTTACATTAAATAGTACAAATTCAACTTCTTATACTACATATACTAGTGGAGGAGTTGTTTCTACATTTTGTTCAGATCCAATAATGGGATTAAAAAGGCATATAAAATCTGATGGTACTACTGAATTATTATGTTTCACTGACAATAGAGCAGCATTATATAACGATACTTCAGAAGTATTTTTGCCTATAGAAAACTTTTCTGAAATATTAGGTCGTGGAGATGGTGCAACAAAAAAATATACTGGAACATTAGTATTTAAACCAATATTAACAAGTTCGTTTGCTGTTACAGATGGTACTGAAATATTTTCAGATAATGGAGATGGTACTTTAACAGGAGATGGAGGAGGTTCTGGAACTATAGTTTATGCTACAGGTGCTTATTCTATAACTTTTAATGCTAATGTTACTGATGGTATTGCTGTAACTAGCACTTATCGTTGTCAAGGTGATATTTTCACTGGTGATAACACAGACTTTTTTAATTCTGTTAACTATGATGATAAGCTATGGATTACAAATAGCAAAGATAGAATACTAACATTCAATGGAAGCGTTTTAGAGCCTCATATTTTCGATCTAACTAATCAAGCAAGAACTACTAACCAAGTATCCCGTTGTAGCAGTATTAAGGTATTTAAAGAGCGTTTAGTATTAGTTGACACAACTGAAGATAGTGTCCGTTATCCTCAAAGGGTTAGATGGTGTCAAGCTGGTAATACTGATATATGGCAGGACACTGTTTCAGGTCGTGGTTCTTCATTAGACATATCAACAGGACAATGGTTTCAATGTACTGGATTTGCAAGAGAAGATCTAGTTTTATTCTTTCAGAACTCTACATTTTTAATGAGATATATATCAAATCCAGATGTACCATTTACTATAACTAAATTAAATAGTTCAAGGTCAATAGATGCACCATATTCTATAATAGAAAGCGACCAAGGAGTAATATCACTAGGAAAAAAGAGTATTATTGCTTGTGATGGTGTAAATGTGCAAGATATAGACCAACTCATACCTGACTATACTCTAACTATGAACCAAACATATATAAAACAAGCTTTTGGTTTTTATCATGGAGAGAATGACCAACTTTATATGTTATATCCATCTTCTGAAACAATAGGAGATACCACAGTTAAATCAGATAAAATGCTAGTATTAGACCAAAGAAGCGGTTCATGGAGTACATACAATATAGATTTATCATGTTTTGGATATTATAATGTTGGTTCTGATAAGACATTAGGAGATTTTGGGGAAGCTACACTTGAAGATATGGTTGATGTTCGTTTAGATTCATATTTATTTATGTCAGAAGCTCCTTTATTATTAGCTGGTGGGCATAATGGAATAATTTACAATATGTCAGCAGAGAATTCTGACGATATAGATACTGCTATTGATGTAGAAATAAAAACAAAGCGCTTTAACTTCTTTGCAGAAGGAGTCAATTCTAGGCTTGGAAAAGTAGATTTATTGATGGATATAACTAAAGATAAAACTATAACAGTAAACTTCTATACTAATTTTAATACTACACCTTATTTAGTTAAAACTATAGAGCCAACAACTGAAGCAGACCTAAAATGGTATACTGTTTATGTGAATAGGTCAGCTAATACTCATAAAATAGGAATACAATGCTCAGATTCAAATGCAAACTTTAAACTTTCAGCTATTAGATATTGGGTTTACTCTACAGATATAAGGGGTGTTTAATGTTACCAGAGAATATATATCTATCAGAAAATAGCGAAGAACAAAGAAGACAGATAACTAATTTCTATCGTGATATAGCCTCTGAGATTAACGGATATTATAGTGAATTTATACCTACTTTATATGGCTCAACAACGGCAGGAACATTAACTTATACATCTGCTGTAGGATTTTACCATAGACAAAACCTTATGGTAGATTTATTTTTAGATATTAACTTTTCAGCACTTGGTGGCGCTGTAGGTGATATTTCGATAGATCTACCTTTTAAATCAAAACAACTTTCTACGACTCCATGGATGGCCCCGATTTATCAGTCGGGGTTGTCTTTTTCTGCTAATTATACTAGTGCTTTTCTTGTGCTAGAACAAAACAGTACAACTGCTACTATTTTTGAAACAGGGTCTGGTCAGACTGCTCAAGCTTTAACATTTGCTGTTTCTGGTACTGGTTCTTTAAAATGTAATATTAGATATATAGGTCAAGTTTAGATGCTAAAGACTTCTCGTATTTCTGACATAAATTTGATACCTAGAAGACTTATAAACCAAATAGATAGAAGACCTTATACAATTGATGAGTTTTATGAGTATTACAAAGAGCCTTTAACATCTAGTACTATAATATTTGAAGTAATTATTAATGATGAAAATAATATCATTGGTTTTGTCAACTATTCTATAGATAGACTATATAAAGAAATTTATATAAATATACTCAGTATAGATAAAGAACACCAACACGATAAAGAAACACTTCCTTTCATTATAAATTGTTTTAAGAAACTTGGTGATGTTACATATCTAAATATAGTTTGGCATTGTTATAAAAGTGCATATTTCATAAAGTCTGGCTTTAATAAAGCTGATGGCGATTTACTTCAATACTCTTGTCATTAATTACCTTACCTACTATATTAAAATTAAATATATAACATATAGGGGGTATTAAATGGGAAAGTCAAAGGCAGCTCCAATAGAGCAAGTGTCTAAATTTACAGGCGGTCAAGAAGATATATTATCACAGCTTATATCTGGAATACAGGGAGGAGAGTATAGCAAGTTTGGAGAATCTGACCAATATCAGCAAGGAATGGGAGCTTTATCACAGTTACTTGGTGGATTCAATCCACAAAGAACTCAAGAAGCGTTTCAACAACAAGTCGCAGATCCTGCTAGACAACAATTCCAAGAACAGACATTACCAGGTATTAGAGAACAGCTAATAGGAGCTGGTGTAGGACGAGGAACTGGAGCTGAAAGAATACAAACTCAAGCAGGACAACAGTTAGAATCTAACTTATCAGGTCAGTTATCAGGAGTTTTACAACAAGGTGAGCAGATGGGAGCGCAACAGCAATTATCATCATTAGGTATTGCACCTGGATTTGCTTCTAGCCCACAACAACAACAATTACAGTCTATTATGTCAGCTCTCGGAATTAATTCCTTTGAGAATATTCAGCAACAACAACAACCAAGCATATTAAGCCAAGCTATCGGTGCTGCTGGTACTATAGGTGGTGCTTATTTAGGTGGACCAGCTGGAGCAGCCGCAGGTAGTCAATTAGGAAACATAGTCAAATAAAGAGGAAATATTAACATGGTACAGCAACTTAAAAATATGTCAGCTCAATCTCCATTAGAGGCATTGTTAAGCGGTTTCACTCAGGGATATGTTCCTGCTAGGCAACAGCAACAAAAATTTAGTCAACAACAAGCCTTGCAAGAACAGCGTACTACAGATGCTTTGAGAATACAAGAGCCTAAACTAAATATGATGAGAGAAGAAAAAGAAAGGAATATTAGACTTGAAGATGAAGAGAGGGAAAGCAAGTTTCAGAACCTTATTATAGAAAATGCACAATCTCCAGAACAAGCTCAATCTCTTATATCATTATCTGAAAAATATAAAAATAAAGGTACTCCTGAACAGCGTTTATTGGCTACTAAAAAAAACTATGACAAAAGCGTTAATAACTTAAATTCTATAATGGATAATATCTCTAATAAAAGTAATATTGGAGGCTTATCAGATGTTAATGTAGATATTATTTCTAATAGCATAAAGAAGCTTGAGAAACAGGGACTTACCACTAATGATATTAATCAAAGGCTACAGTCATCTGGTATTTCAGAATATGATATAGAAAGAATCAATACTCCTAAAAGTGCTATTTCAGCAATTAACAATATAAAGAGTGTATCTCTTCCATTCCCAACTTTTAAAAAAAATATTGATAAAGCTGAGTCAAATAAGCTTGATAATATGAAGTTAATTAGAAAATCTTTAAAAGATGGATCTTCAATTTCTTTATTATATAATAAGTTAAAAGATAATGGCTATTCTGATACAGAAATACAAAGAAGTATACAAGATGCCTCTAATGGTATTCAATTATCAGAAAGACAACAAGCACAGATATTTAATATAAGAAAGGAAAGACAAAGTCTTTTATCTAAAATAATGGGTAGATAAATGCAGAATAGTATTTTAGAAGCTAAGAAACAAGGTTTTACCGATGATGAATTAGTTGATTATTTATCTGGTACAAATAGCGAGATTTCTAATAAGATTAAAAAAGCTAAAAATAGTTATTTTTCATCTTCTGAGATACTATCTAATCTTACAGGATTAAGTTCTGAAGAGCTAAACCAATATGAACCAGAAAGAGGTATAGGTGCTTCTTTTAAAAGAGGTCTTTCTCATAGCACTTCTGGAATATTAGCAGGACAGGGCGATTCTCCAAATGTAAAAGATAATACAGTTCTACAGCATTTATCAGAGTTAGCAGGCGGTGTTATTGGTGATTTACCGGCTATGTGGGCAGGAGGAGAGGCTGGTGCTTTAGCTGGTGGAGCAGTTGGTTCTTTTATTCCTGGTGCTGGTACTGTTGCTGGAGCAGCTGTGGGAGCTACTTCTGGTGCTTTCGCATTGCCAACATTGATAAAAGAAACATATGAAATGTATAAGAAGCACTCACAGGAAGGCTTTAATGGTACATATGGTGAGTTTCTATCAGACATTGGAAACATAGTAAAGGGTACAGGCAAATCTGCTACACTTGGTGCTATTGTAGGTCAAGCTGGAAAGCTAATACCTATACTAAGAAGAACACCAAAGTTAGCAAAGTTATTAGACACAAAGATAGGAGCTAAACTAGAAGAACCTTTAGCTGAAATTCTTGCTCTTACAGGTGGAGAAACTATTATTGAGAGAAAGCTACCTAATCCATCAGAGATTGCAGAAAATGCTTTAGTTATTGGAGGATTTAGAGCTGTTAAGGGTATTAAGGGAAAAGTTACAGAAGGAATAGCAAAAAGCCCCGAAGATGTTATTAAATCCAGAGAAAAAATAAGAAAAAAATTAGATAAAAACGCTGAGAGAGATGAGGTAAGAAGTGAAAATGCAAAAGAGTACACAAAGTCTTTATTAAAGAAGCTTAACTCTATGTTTCCAGAGAAAGTTAAGATTATAAATGAAAAATTTGCCAAGAACATTTCTGATACTTTAACTAAAAAGAATGATATAGCAAGAAAAGAAAGAACAAAAGAGTATTTCAGCGATTTAGAAGAGCATTTGGGCGAACAAAGAGCAGAAACATTAAAATCACAATTAAAATGGCGTGAAGAATTAGAAAAGCCTAGAGATATTGAAGGTAAAAAGAGGAAGTTCACTGATAAAGAACTTGAAGACATGATATATTATCGTCAAAAAACAGGTAATCCTAATTTAGAAGGAGATAGCTTTGAAACTCTAAGCAAAAGACTACCAAAAGAGGCTAAGATAGTTGTAGATACAGTTATTGATACGCACCTTAAAGACTGGCGTAAGAAGTGGAATGAAAGTCCTGCACAAAGAAAGATAGTTGAAAAAGAAGATTATCTTCACGGTGTCTATGAAACAGAGTCTAAGCAGACAATGCAAGATACTATAGATAAAATGTCTGAAAAAATGACACCAGAGGAAAAGTCTAAGTTTAAAACAGAAGGTGCTTTCTTAAATCCAAAGGAATATGAAAACTATAAGGAAGCTTTTGAGAAAGCAGGTCTAAAGCCAAGGTTCAATAATATCAAAGACCTATTGTCTTATTATGACAATATGATGATAAGAACTATGGCTAACTCTAAACTATCTAATGATATACAGACAAAACAAGCCGAAGGTGGACAAAAGTTTATTGTTAATTCTGAGAAAGGACAGATTTCTGATGAATACAAAGCTGCTAAAAAACAAGGTTTCGTAGAGTTTAACGATCCATTCCTAAGAACTGTATTTAAAGATGGTAAGCCACAATATAAATCAGAACTACCTGCTTTAGTAGACCCAGAATTTGCTAAAGTATTTCAAGGTGTATTCCAAAAGAAGAAAGGTTCACCTCAGAGTGTTGGATGGGATTATTATGATAATATAAATAGTTTAATGAAGATATCCAGGGTTTCTCTAAGCCCTTTCCATATAATAGCACTAGCAGAAAGTGCAGTAGGAGGAATGGGTGCAAAAGATTTTATTTCTGGTAAATGGTGGAAAGAAGGCTCTAAAGCATTTGAAGATGTAGAAAAGTTAGCCTGGAGGACTAAACAGGGTCTTACATTTAATATACCTGATGCAGAAAGCTTTGAAAAAGGGAATGATATATTAAATAAATATTCTAAAGACATGGAAAAAAAATCTATATTTACTGATTTAGCAAAAGTTCCTGCTAAGATTGCTAAGAAAAGCCATGATTGGATATTTAAAGAGTATCAACCAAGATTAAAGATAGCTACATTTGATATGTATCTTGATAAAGTAGTTAAAGAGAAGATTAAGAAAGGAGAGACTGTAACTCCTGAAATGGTAAATGATATAGCTAAGGAAGTTGCAAGAACTGTTAATAATCAGTTTGGAGGACAAATACCTGAACTTATAACAACAATGAATTATAATGATCCTAATACTAGAAAATGGATAAGAAGATTAGCAGGTTATCCTGACTGGGGTATTTCAGCATTAAGACAGGCAACAGATGCCTTTGCTCCAGGTATAAGAGGAAACCTATCTCGTAATTATTGGCTTAAATATTTATCAAATTGGATGATGGCAACATATGCTATGAGATTTATTTTTGGTGGATTTGAGAATGATAAAGATAAACAGTCAATTAAATGGAATCCAAAAAAAGCTTTTAGTTCAATAGAAAATAGCGAACCTAATGCAATGGTTAGTTTTCCTTTGCCTGATATTGATATGGAAATAGCAGGAATTAAGTTTAACCCAGGTAAGGATGAAAGAACTGGTAGAAAGTTTTATTCGCACTTTGGTAAGCAAGCATTAGAGATACCTAGATATGTTACTGATCCAGTTGACGCACTATTTGGTAAATCTTCTCCTGTTATACAAACTGCTTTTAAGCAAATGATTGGTGGAACTCCATATAAAGGAGAGCTTTTTCCTGTTAGAGGAAAGTATGCAGCAGGAAAATTTACGGCTTGGGATGGTTCTAAACCTGGTACATTTAAAAGAGCAAAGGCTCGCACTATATCATTTATAGGTGATTTTATACCATTTTCATTAAGAGGACTTGATGACAAAGGACTTGCGACAACAGTTGCCTCTGGTATGGGAGCAGTTCCAGTAGTAAGAGGACTTTCTTTGTATGCAGCGGAAACACGTATATTAGATGCAATAAGATCGAGAGATGCTATTAAGTTAAACTCAATAAGAGTAAATTTAAAAGATAATGGGTATAGTGATACTCAGATAAAGAGCCGTATAAAACAAGTTAGAAAGTTTTATAAAGATAATGAAAATAATATATTATTTAATTGATGGACTTAAATCTCTATCAAGTTTTTCCTTAATAGCCATATTAATAAAATCTTGCATGCTAATATCTAGCAAAGCTAAATATGCCTTTAGCTCTCTTATGTTTTCGTATGTCATTCTAAAAGTAACCTTCTTAAAATAATCCATGCTATATCTTTTTAATAATATTGTATGGCATGCTGGCAATATTGTCAATAATTTGTTTTAAACAATCATTTCACTCTATATATTTAAGCTGTATTAACCCATAACAAAGAGGATATTATGGCATACGACCCATTAAGATATTTGGGACTATCAAAAAATGTTCCAGAATTAAAAATAATTTCAAGTGCTCCTACTGTTACTACAGGTGGAAAACTTGGTGATTTTGTTTTAGATTCATCATCTGGACTACTATATTACTTGGCTTCTAAAGAAGGTGGAGTAAAAACATGGAAAAATGTGCAAGGTGGATATGATTATCAAGAATCTGTTATATCTCAAATAGCATATGCTTCCGCAACAGCTACAGAAGGAAATAGATATTTATCAACTGCTACAAGCGGTCTATGGACAGATAACTATATTTATCAATATACATCTGAGGAATGGATTGGAACAGCACCATCAGAAGGAATGATTGTTTTTGATGAAGATACAGCAGGATATTTACTATATTCTAGTTCTGCTTGGGGTAGCTTTACAACAGGTATTACTACAATAGCAGCCGCTACTGATGTTACAATAACAACAGCTGCTGAAGCTAATGTTCTTATTTTTGATACTGTTTGGAAAAACCAAGCTATCTCTGGTGATGTTGCTATTACTAAAGCTGGTGCTACTACAGTAACAGGTTTAACTTTCGGCTCTGATGCTCAAGGTGATATTGCTGTTCGTGGAGTTGCTAGTTATGATCGTCTTTCAGCAAAGACAGATAAAGCTATTCTTGTTGGTGATGGTACAGATGTTAAGTCTGTAGTTGTAACTGGTGATGTTTCTTTACTTAATACAGGAGCTACTACTGTTACTGATTTGACTATTGCTTCAGAGGCTCAAGGTACTCTTTTACAATATACTGGTGCAGGTTGGGAAGTTTTAGCTGTTGGTGCAGCAGGTCAATCTTTGCTTTCAGCAGGCGCAAGTGCTAACAACTATTGGGGAACTCCAGCATTATCATCGGCTACTACTATAGCTAATGGTTGTATTTTAAATGATGCTGGTGCTAACGATGCCACATTAGCATTTACTACACAAACAGTCGGTACTTGTGCTTTAACAATACCTGATTTTGCTTCTGTTGCAGATACATTTGTATTTACTACTTTAGCACAAACACTAGCTAGTAAAACTCTTACAGCCCCTGATATTAACGGCGGTACTGCTGATAGTCTTACTGGATTTAGTATTCGTTCATCTGGAGCTGCTTTTGATTTAGAGCAGGATACTGCTGAAGTATTAACAGGAGGCAAAAAGATTTCTTGGAGTGTTGGTGATACAGATAGAACAATCACTTTAGGCGGTAATATTGCTTTAGGTGGTACACTTACTACTTTGGGTTCAGTAACAGGTACTGGTGCGTTTACTCTTGGGTATACATTAACTAATAATACTACTGTTACTTTACCTATTACAGGTACATTGTCTACATTAGCTGGTACAGAAGAGTTAACTAACAAAACCATAACAAGTGGTATTGTAAAAACAAGTCTTGTTTTCCAACAGGCTACTGCTAATTATACTCTTACTGTAGTTGATCCTGCTGCTGCTAGAGCATTAAGTATTATTGACCCTCTAGGTGATGATGCTTTTGTTTTTGCTGATGCTGCTCAAACTTTGACAACAAAGACTATTGATTGTGCAAGTAATACAGTTAGCAATATTAACGGTGCTGAACTTGAAGATGCTGCTGCAACAACAGCTCTTGGGATGGCAATACCTTTCATTATTAAGAAAGATATCAGCAATGCTCTTACTACTGTTCTTTATAATGCGGCCTTTCCACAAAAAGCTCGTCTTATAAAAGCATGGGTAGAAGAAACTGATAACAACACTGGTAACGTTACTATAGACGATGGTGCAGATGCTATTTGTGCTGCCGTTGCTTATAGCGGAACAGATACTGATGTTACAGACTTTCCGAATATAGATGATTCAAAGTCAACATTAGCAGCTAATGCAACACTTCGTTGCCTTAACAGTGTTAATACTGATGATGCTATGGTTTACATGATGTTTATTCCAGTCTTGTAGTAAAGTATAGATTAGTTTTAGATATATAATTCCCCCTTTCAAGACGGAAGGGGGTTTTTATATTATTTTTCAGAATCAACTTCTTTTTTCTCTTTCTCTTGCTCTTCAATAATTTTATTTAAAATTTCTAATGCTACTTTAGCATTTTTATGAGTATAACTAATTGGTAGCACTAATCTTGTACCACCCTCTAAAGATATAGTTATTTCGTTATCTATTTTATATGATACCTTAGTTTCTTCTGGTTTTTTCATATTAATACCTTGTTTTTAAAAATTAAACTTGATATATCTTAAATTATACTAATTAATGTATTTTTAGTATATGGGTTCTTAACTTGGGCAAAAGCTCGCAGAACAAACTGCTAACAAAGGATAAAAATTATGTCGTACGGAAAATCTTGTACTTTTGAAACAATTAGAGAAAAAGCATACGGAGATATTACTAATCTCTATACCGTATTGGGTGGTGTAACAACTAAACTAGGAAGAGCTGTAAAAATAACAAATAATACTGATATAACAATTTACATATCAGATGACGGTACAAACAATAAATTAAAATTACCTGCAAATTCATTTGAAACATGGGATTTAACAAGTAATAGTCCTGATGTAACAAATCAATTCCTTCCAAAAGGAACACAATTTTATGTAAAATATGCTACTGCTCCAAGTTCTGGATATGTTAGTGTTGAAATATTAACAGTAGCTTCTGGCTTATAGGAGGTCATTATGTCAAATTCAGGAATAATTGCAGTTAAAGCAGTAGATGCCGATTATGCAGATAGTGTATTAGCTATTGTAGATTCAACAGCAGTGCCACCTACAGAAGTAACAGGAAATAGATACATACTTGACAATACTGGAGCTGTTAATGCAAGATGGGACGGAGCAGCTAATTGGGATATAGTAGAGTTTGAAGGAACTCTTTGGATAGCTACAACTCCTACAGAAGGAACTCAAGTTTTTAATGAAGATGATAATAAAATATATATCTTCGATGGAAGCTGGAAAAGTATATCTACAGCAGTACCTGACGCTTCTGATACACAGAAGGGTGTAGCCTCTTTTGATTCCACAGACTTTACCGTAACAACAGGAAATGTAGTATTAGATATTGTTGCTATTGCTAAAGGTGGAACAAATGCCAGTACAAAATTAGAAGCTTTTGATAATTTAGCTCCGACAACGACAGAAAGCGACATCATATATCATAATGGAACTAACAACGTAAGATTAGCTAAGGGTGATGCTAAGAAAGTACTAGCTATGAATACTGGTGCAACAGCTCCTGAGTGGTCAAGCGATGTTAATGTCACATCTATGCAGGCGGGTAATATTACTATTTCAGGAAATACAATATCATCTTCTGGAAACATTAACCTAAATCCTACGGGAATTTCAGTATTAGAGGTAGCAAGCTATTCTACTCTTGCAACAATGCAAGAATCTGTAAATGCTTTTCCAGCAGGCACACAAAACGACTTGATGAAGGCTAATATCAAGGGCTTGTCGCTTTATAATGATATTGAGAATGGTGATTTCAGCGAAGTAGACGGTTCTGATATACCATATGATTGGACTAGAGTAGGAACAGCTCTTATAGCTACTGATAATATAGCGACACTTACTGCTAATGGAACATCAGCAGCTGGTACTATATCTCAAGAAAATATAGCTTATAGTAGCGGAAAGAAGATTTTTATATATTTTAAATCAAGAGTAACCAATTCTGATTGTAGGTTTATTGGTGTTAGAGTTTTGGCTACTGGAATGAATACACAAGACAATCATCTAGTAGATACACCTACAATTAATACATGGTATGATAATTCTAAAATTATTACATTAACATCTGGAGGAAGCGGAACTGTTAATATTGGATTTAAACATCAATATGTTAATATAGGTGCAGCCTCTGGAAAAGTAATGGAAATAGACGGGAACGCAGGTGTATTTGCAATAGACATGACCGACCTAGGCATAACAGACTACACAGAAGCTCAAATGCTCGACCTAGTCCAGCAAGGCTATTTCGAAGGGCTATCTGAAAGCAAGCCTGATATTAGAACAACTAATTCAGATGCTAGTTTAGAGAATACATTTAATCCTAACATTACATTGAGAAGCCTTCCAGATGGCACGCAAGATACTCTACAAAATGCTTCCGATGACCTATCTGCTTTCATTGAGAATTGGAGTCATACACAGAGAGTTTCCGAAGGCGAGGCTTTTGCTGATGCAACAGATGTTACAACAGCTAATCTTCCTAGTATGGATGGATCTAGCGTATTCTTACTTGTATTAGACGCAGGGGGTATTCAGTCGGGTGATTATGGCGATACTTCTACAGGGGCAGGAACGATTTATTATGAATTAGATAGTGAAGTAGAAACAGAGCTTGAGTTAGATCAGCTTTATGCTTTCGAAGATGGCTATTTGTACCAGAATGGTACCTTGCTTAACGAGATAGACTATAGCCTAATACAGAACATCAATGCTAGAATTGAGAGCTTAAATCATGCTATAGAGGACTTGGACGATAATGTAGTTTTCGCTAATGGTACTAGGTCTATGACAGATTTAACTGTTGATAATATCAATATTAACGGCAACACTATATCAGCCACAGACACAGGTGGAGCTGTTATCGTAGATACTGGACAGATACAGCCTCAATCTGGTACTTATGACAGAGCAGAGCTTTTAAAGTATTTAAAGCCTATTCATTATAAGAATGCTGATGTAGATTTTGGAGTTAATTCTTACACTCACGGAGCTACTGCTATACGATATGGTTATGTTGGTGGAGTATATTCTCAAACACAAAATAGAATATATTTTTGTCCTTATGCACAAACTTCAGAAGCAAATTGGCACTACTATAATTGTCTAACTGGAGAAATAGTGGCGTATGCTCACGGATATGGTACAGATATCACTAATCGTGCTTACCACGGAGGTGTATATGATCCAATTAACAATCGACTAATTTTAGTTCCGTATGGAATAGCAGATGAAACGGAGTGGCACTACATTGATTTGAGTACTGGATCGGTAGTAGAATATACTCATGGTGCAACAGCTGTAGACCAAGCATATGTTGGAGGTGTATACGATCCAATTAATGAGAGAATAATTTTCGTTCCTTATACACAATCTGCGGAAAATGACTGGCATTATTATGATTGTTCTGATGGTTCTATCGTAGCATATACACATAGTGCAACTGTCGTTGCAACGGCTTATAGAGGTGGGTGTTATAGTCCTGTAGAAGAAAAAATATATTTTGCTCCATTCGATCAAGCCTCAGAAGCTAACTGGCATTATTATGATTGTTCTGATGGTGGTATCGATGCCTACGCAACAGGTTTAACAATAACAGAAGCAGACGCATATATAGGAGCTGTATATTCTCCAACTCAGAACTATATAATTTTAATTCCATATAAGATCACAGATGATACACCATGGCATTTTATAGATTGCAGCGATGGAAGTGTTAACGCTTATACACATGGAGCAACTGTATCACAGTTTGGATATTTAGGTGGAGTATATGATTTTACTACCAATAAAATATTTTTTATTCCGAATATACAGGCAGGTCAAAGTTTGTTGCATTATTATGATTGCAACAGCGGTGACATAGTTTCGTATACAAATAACTTAACATCTACTAAAACATATGCTGGAGGAGTATATGACCCTAATAATAATAGGATTATATTTATCCCTAGCGATTCTGCTACAGAAACAGAGTGGGCTTATATACAAGTATATGCACAGCCAGAAATTGCTCCACAAATAGCAGCACAGAGTATATTTAATAAAGCACCTTAGGGGATAATATCATGAGTAAAGAATATATAGAGCTAAAATTACACAACGGGAAAGTGCCATACTTTGTTGAGCGT
>Ga0207997_1000448_pt1 | contig 21161 bp, 30 predicted proteins | sample AntAceMetag02UKN_FD_184777 | JGI IMG/M metagenome (GOLD analysis project Ga0207997, IMG submission 184777) | Saline lake microbial communities from Ace Lake, Antarctica - Antarctic Ace Lake Metagenome 02UKN (SPAdes) (version 2) | ecosystem: Environmental > Aquatic > Non-marine Saline and... | reverse complement strand
AATCAGGCACGACATCCAACCAACGCTGACCAGATATGGAGCCTCCTCGACTCGACTCATGCAGGCAAGACTTATGTCTACAATGAGGACACCTACAACTACACGCGCAGTTATTCGGTTGGGTTCATAGCTGTAAATGGTTCCATTCTGAATGCTTGGTGCGTCCAAATGTATTTCGATGCCTGGTATGTTACCGTGGGGTTGCTCCAGAGCCCTTTGAGTGCAACCGGAAGTTACTCGGCAGCGTGGAAGTCGGGAAGAGAGCCAACGGTTTATGGTGACTACGATTACTTTGCCCAGAATTACGACGACGAAAATTCCGGCAAGTTATGGCTACTCGACGCAGCGAAATGGTATGTAAACTCGGTCAGTATTGAGGCTCAGTATTGAGGCATAGAAAACAGAGGACATCAATGCAGACATTCACCTGTAAACGACGAAGCAAAGAATTCACCCTTGTCCCTTGCACGTGCTGCTCGAAGAACGTGCAGGCGAAGGTGTACACCTGTTCGCTTTATATGTGTGAATGCACATTGGCAACGGGCTGCATAAAAAAGAAGGTGAAGAAGTGCTATCACTGCCACGAACGTATCCCGACAGAAGCAGAAACGAGGGTCAGACGGGTTGCTCCGCCAGAACCAAGGCAGCGGAAAACAAAGTTGAATCCCAGGATAACCGTGCTGATGGAAACCTGCGGAATGCACCCGGCCACAATATGCAGGGCCATAACATCTTTCTGCCGACAGACATACCGTAACGCGAAGTTGCTGATCATCAACATGCACCCGACCCCGTTTGACCTAAGCAATGTTCCTGACGGGATTGACATTGAAGTATTGAACATCGAAGACACTTTCGTCCGCCCGGTATTCATGCACGCCAACAGCATCGGTTTGTGCAAGACTGATTGCTGGACGATCTTGGATGATGACGACTGGTACGAACGCGATCACCTTGAACAACTGGTGACATACTGGAATACTTGCGTTGACCGGTCAACTGGTCCGTTACAGGTTTGTTCCAGAAAATATATTTCCCACTACGAAGGCTACGAAAAGGAAATCTCGTTTCAGGGCTGGGGAGTTTCCTTGTTCGAGAAGTTGTCTCCCGATGAACTGGAATGGTGCTTCAAGCTGTTTCCCCGTGACATGGTGAAAGGGGCCGATACTTGGATAGCTCAAAACCAGTATTACTCAACCCGTCTTTTCGATGGGAGACCAACCTATCACTGGGACAGAACGGGCGCAAGACATCTTTCATGGCATGAGATCAGGAAGGACAATGGTGCCAGCACCAATTTCTGGTATCACATGAATTACTGGCGAAACAAGATATTCGCGTTTTCAACAGAGTTGGAACCTGTTATACTGCTAGAACCAGAGTGATGAAGGAGACCAGCCATGCCGAGAAATAATCCATGGGGCTACTCTGCCGGTATGCCCAGCGACGAATTCAACCGTAAACGCCGCGCGCGACAGACCGCACCGCTTGGGCGACCATCGCAGGGGTTGCCGCAGTTCGCTGCACCTGTGGCCGAGCCGGGAGCGGCACCAGGCGCAGCGGCACCAGGCGCAGCCGCGCCGGCCGCTGGCATGGGGATGCAGGCGGCGCAGCCGATCCAAGCCCCGCAGGCCCCCAACACCAGCGGAGCCCCGCAGCCGTGGCGGCCGACGGTGCAGAAAGGGTATATCGCCCCGCCGCCGGGAAGCGTACCGCCCGATGTTGGTGGGGACAGGTTGCCTACCGGAGGGTTGTGGCCGGGAGATCCGGCATCCACGGCGATCCCCGGACAATTCGCCGCAACGGGAAGCAATCCTATGCTGACGCGGCAGCAGCAGGAACAAGCCCAGCTGGTGGACCAGGCCCAGCCCCAGGCCGCTCCGACTCCGCTTTACGAGGAAATACGGGGTTACTCTCGGCCGGTCAATATTTTGACGAAAGAAGAGCAAAGCATGTTGCGGAGCGCGCAACTGGATTTCGGCAATTCCGTCGTCAAAGCTTCCCAAAACGGCATACTGTCCGAAACTGCAAGTTATGACCAGTACGAACAGGCTTTTCGGGGATTGATGGAAGGGTACACACCATTCTTCACATCGTTCAACGGGAAACAGATGTTTGAACTGTTCGAGAAGCACATGCCCGAAGACGTGCATCAGGAGTATTTGCAGTCAAAGGCGACGCGGGCATTGGAACGTCAGGCAGAGCAGGCGAACCAGGCCGCCGGCGACGATCGGTTCATGGTCGGCGCGACCGAACAGGGGACTATGGGGTTGATTGAGCGTCCGGAATGGAAGGCGCAGGAGCAGGAGAAGGCTGATGCCCAAGCCGAAGCCACTCGTCAGGCCAACGCGGTCAGGGGAATGCGGGAGAAAGCTGCTTCCACCGGGGACGCCGAAGGCATGGCAAACGCCGACCGGCTTGAACAGTTTTACCAGACCGGGCAGATGCCGGATCCATTACCGGAAGTGGAAGTTGCCAGCACGCTTGGGAAAATGTCGCCAACCGAACGAAAGGTTTTCCTGGAGCAAAGGACAGCATACGGGAATAGGATGATTGAGGACTTGGCAAAGGCATCTCCTGAAGTCAGAGAGAGTATTGTTGATGTTGTTGGCGAACAAGTGTTGAACGATCAGTACGGCTACAGACCCGACAAGGGCCATACCGTTTACTGGGTAGGCGAACTGGGGCAAAGCAGGGACTTTTACGAAAAATATAAAGACCCGACCGAAAGGGACGCGATTGTAGACATGGCATCTAAGCACGCAAAGAACCTGCTTGAAGGTGATGCTGTACAAGTCGCAATGGCCGGCATGGACCTTAAGTGGCTGGTAGATCAGTACCCCGAATTGAAATTCCTTCCAAGAATAAAAATGGCGTTAGAGCTCTACAACAATCGGACCAAACGTCAGCCTTCCCTCGACACCGGCAAGGAAACCGGCAAGGAAACCGGCAAGGAAACCGGCAAGGAAACCGGCAAGGAAACCGGCGAATGAACCAATACGACGAAGAGCTTTTGACGGCGCTACGCGAAGCAAAGCGGGTTGACCAGGGCTTGCTTTACCCGCAGAAACCAGACGAACCACCGAGGTTTATTGGACCGCCCGATCCTCACACGATATCTACGCAGGAAATTCCCGGATCGCCGGTGGTTGCCCCGGCGCCCGCGCCGGTGATGGCCGCCCCGTCTGTGCCGGTTACGCCGGAGATACGTTCCCGGTGGGGCCAGATCGAGCAGGCGGCGCAGCAACACCCGGTCCCGACGCAGTTGACAGGGAAACAGTTCGCGGAAGGCGTGGCGGAAAAGGCGCACTCTAAACTGGGGTATGCCCCTGAAGCAGCATTGTCGTTCGTGGCGCAGGCGGTCGATTTCATCCCGTCCAAGGTTGGCGCACTGCGAGAGAACGCCGAAAAGATTCTGACGCCCATTATGGGAGAACAGAAGGCGCAACTTCTCTTGGGCGCGTTGTCTCCGTTCCCCGGCACGGCAGGACGCGGAACACCAGCTATTATTGACGACTTTATTGACGCTACCGGACAATTCAGGGCTGAAACCCGCCAGCAATTCATGGATGCAGCGTTGAAAATGGGCGGTAAACCTGGAAGAGTAATAGCCGAAGTGCAGGACGGATTGCAGGAAACGCTCCTGAACCTGAAGATGTTTCAGATCGGAAATCTGCCGTATGGTCAGGGCACTTCAGGGGGAAACTGGATCCAAACCAAGAACCGGCTGGTTCAGGCGTTCGCGCGCGCAGAGCTGATGACTGCTACCAGTCGCCATGAAACGCTTGGTGACGCAGCTTTCAGCTTCGGATTGTCGGCAGCGTACCAAGCAACCCCAGCGTGGAGCGGATGGGCAAAAACAACCGTCGGAGCGGTATCTCGTGACATCCTTGCCAACTTCGCGATAAGCGCAACCCAGGTTGCCAAGGTTCTCCGTGAATCGGACAAGATTGCTGAATCTGAAGGACGCCCCGATCTGGCGAGCATGTACAAACTGATCGGTCTGGTGCAGATGTTCGGATCGGACATAGTTTTTGGAGCCATGACAAGATCCTTTGGAGGCAAAGGCGGACCGCCCGAGATTCGACAGGTGTTGGACCAGGCCAAGATTCAGGGAGAATCGGTAGAACGACAGGCAATGGCTGACGAGGTTTCCCGCCAGGAATCGGCGGCCGCGCCGCCCCCGCAGGCCCCGCCGGCCGCGCCGCCACCTCGCACGCCACTACTGCCCGCCCCCGGCACTGTCCCGCCGCCCAAACCGCCCCCTGAAGCCCCGCGCGCGGCGGACGTGTCACTGGTCAGGCAGCCGCTCGTTGTCGAGCCTGCGGTGGCGCCAGCAGCGTCAGCAGCGCCAGCAGCCGCGGAACCGGCCCCGGCTGCCCCGGTCACTGCCGTCCCGGCGCCCAAGATCGCCCCGGCGCCATCTCCAGAGGCCAAGCCGGTCCCCGCCGCCCCCGCTGCCCCCGAGGCACGGACCGAGGAGACACCACCGGCCAAGCCAGCATCCCCGGCGCCCAAGCCGCGCCGCCGCGCCGCTGATATCAACTGGCAGGACAGGAAGCAAGGACCAGGCGGAGACAAGCCGCCCCATTCCCGCGAACTGTCCGACCTGCATCCCGGCAAAATGCCGCTCATGGACTTCATCGAGCAGCAAGGCAAAATGATGAGCCGTGCCGCATGGTTCGCGCAACGTGGCACGGAAGCCAAGAGCAACGAATGGGATGGCGTTATCACCAAAAAGCAGGATCCCGGTTCTTTCATGTGGAACAAAACCATGTATGCTGGTAAGGGTAGAAGAGGATCGTCCCCCCTCGAAATGGCTACCCGGATGCAGAAGGAAGGTCTTATCCCGAACGATGTTCCCGACAATCAGTTGGCGGAAACCATGTGGAATATGTTGCGTCAGGAGATTGGGTCTCGCGCAGAATTCAGTCAGCAATGGAAAAACGGGGAGTATGTTTCCCCAGAAGCCAAAGAAGATCGGTTCATTCAAGACCAAGCTGAATTCGCGGCGTCACCTGAAGGACGTATTTACGAGATCAAGAAATCGGATACGCCTTCGATGCGGAAGCCTGTAACGGCAGAAGACATGCCTGATGGTGCCTTGGTACGTATTGATGGTGAATGGTACAAAGTTAAGGCCGGTAAGATAGACGGCGAAAAATCGGTTGACCTTGTTGATGGAGAACGGATAGAAGGCATTTCAAAGGCCGATCCATTTGGTATGAAAGACATCGAAATCGCTGGTGGCCGCAACGGAGTTGTCAAACCTAGCACTCCAGAGTGGGATGCCGCAAAGAAAGAATTTGACCGGCAAGAACAGGCGAAACCGACCATTCCCGATGCCGACGATGACCGTCCCGCCCTGGAACTCAAGGGTCAGACCCCTGAAGAAAGACGTGCAGCAGCCGAGGCCAAGGCCGCAGCCGCTAAAGCCGCCGCCGCCAAGGATGCCAAGGAAGCAAGTGACGCAGCCAAGAAGCTGGCCGGAGCCGAAGCAGTACGCGACGAATTGGAGCAACCAAATCTTCTGGAAGTGCCAGGAGAGACCGGGAAACTGTTCGCCGGTCCCAGCGCCCAGGCGCGCGCGGAGGCCGACGCACGGCAGGATCGTCAACCGAAAGATATCCGTCGTGACGCCGAAGCACGTTCCAAAGGTGGATTCGCAAGCACGCTGTCCTACGAAGGATTAGCCAAGGTCGGCAGACGCATCAGGAGTGAAGTGTCAATGACCAAGGGTATTCCGAAGAACCTATACAGGCACTATGAAACCATGCTGGATCACAGAGAAGCAGGGAAGTTATGGGCCGCAGCAGAGGAAAAGAATATCCAACAGGCACGCAATCAGATTGTAAACGATATGGTTAAGAAAGGCGAGAACGCCGAGACCGTTCGTAATCAAGTCTGGTCCGATCTTGACAAGGTGTTCAGAGGCAAGTTGTCTCGCGACGACTTCGCCAAAGGCTGGGAATTGAAGCCCGACAACAAGATTTTACAGGCACTTGAAGAAATCCAAGTAATGAAAGAGTTGCGACAGTCGGCACTTGCTGATCGACGGCACATGTCGGAGGGGTTGCAGCGTCAAATACTTGAGGACACGTACTACCAGTCAAGGGTGTATGAACGGTTCTTGCTGGGTGACAAATACGAACCAAAACCACTCGACCGCCAGCTTGCCGTTACTGAAGTCAAGGCCGGTTTGATGGATGTAATCGACGAATTTGCGCTAAAAGCAACCGAAGTCAAAGGCAAGAAAATAAATTTCAACATCATTGACTACATGCAAAGCGGCGACCAAAACATGCTGATGGCCTTGTCGCCAACCCGTCGGGCGGCCGTCGAATCTTTGCGAGTTCAGTTTCAAGAGATTGAGTCTATGATACACAGCATGGCTCTGGAAGATCGTACCGTTAACGGTAAAAAGGAAACAAATATCGCCATCGAAAAGAACGTTGACGCCATTTCTCGCATAGCTGACGGTTACATTGATTACTACCTTGGACGCGAAGCCCGTAGCATCGGAGCGCGTGGTGGTATGCCTATCGCCAATTTGCAAAAAAGGTTTCTTGACGGAGCGTTCAAGGCTTTGTACGGCGAAATCACTGACCCGGCCATTCGTATGCGTATGACAACGGAAATTCAATCCGAGATGATGAACCAAATGATTTTCATCGAACGGATGTTTATGGAAGGTGAAAATCAGATATGGGCGCGACACGGGGACAGTAAATTCGGAATCCGGTTGCCAGATTCACCAACTGACAAAATGCGTTACGGTGATCTTGCAGGAAGGTATATCACCAAGGAATTCAACGATTTGTTGAACGGCAACGGACCAAAATTTGCTTCTGGTGCCATAGGTGCTATCCAAAAAACATGGATGCGCACACTTGCATGGCAGAGAGGCGCAAAACTAATCCAGCCACGTGCTCCGATCAGGAATTTCGTAACCAATATCACAGGGTACGCACTAGGAAGTGGAGATATTTTTCTCAAGGGATGGAACAAGTACCACACGGAAGGTCTCAAAATCGCAGCAAGGTACATGCGCGGCGACACTGAAGCAATCCGTGACATGGCGTCATTTGCGGAAATGGGCATTTTTAGAGCTTCGGCGTCCACGTTCACAGCCGATCTACGTGCCGCCATAGGGACAGATAAGGACGGTCCACTCGACAGATGGATGGGGAAGCAAATGAATCGGTATTCACTGATTGATTTCCCGACAAAGTACGCTTCATTCATGGTCAGGACACAAGCCAAAGGCAGAGACAAGATGACCGCCCCTGAAGCTGTTGAACACATCCGGAGTATGTACCAGAACCGCGATTTAGTTCCTGAAGTGATACGGCATTACAGCCTTATCGGTGGACGCGATTATTCCGGGTTCACGTTTGACAGTGTTCGGATCATTACCGAACAGATGCAATTTGCCACCAAGAGAATGAAGATTGGCGACCCTAAGCCGTTGTTCGGGGTAATGATGTCTCGCGTCTTACACATTGCAGCATCCATAGGCAAAGGGGCTGCATGGTTGACTCCAATCGTTGCTGCTGTTCACAAGGCAATTCGACGCGAAACCGAAAACGAGGTCGATGCGCTTGACGATGAACAAAAACTTGCTTTCCGTAAATTCATGGCGCATTACGACAAGTATATGCCTTGTGGATTGTGGATGGAAACCGACAAAACTGGAAAACAAGTGCTTTACTATCAGGTATGGGGCAACAACACTGCGTTCCCGTCTGATGACTGGTTCTCTGGGGCCATGCAAACAAAATCCGAAGGCGGCAATTTTACTGAAGCATTATGGCATAACCTGAAGCAACAGGTTGCGCCAGGGATGACGGCTGAAACCATTATGAAGGCGCTAACAGGGAAAGACCTGCAAGGCCGGTCAGCCAACCAGACAGGCAAAGGTTTGATCGATGCAAGCCAGCCAAGCGAAGATTACCGTAGAAACCAAATCGCTATTGAGGTCGGGTTTCAACTCATGAACGATATGTTGCCCGGTGGGATATCAACGCCCTTGCGGCGTTTACACCAGATGGAGCAAAAAGAAACAGCAGGTCAAAGCTCCGATGCCGGGTATTTTTCTCGGTCTGTGACCAAAAACGATGTTCTTTTCGGAGCGTTGAGACTTGTCCGTACATACAGAGTGGAGCGAGGCGATTTCAACAACATGGTCAAAAGAGCATTGAGAGCCCCGATAAACAACGTCTTAAACATAAATCGCGATATACAGGAAGAAACTGACGCCAGAATAAGACTTGGTGGGGCAACGCCTGCACAGGTATCTCAAGCCCAAAAGGCAGAGATGGCAAGAGTCAAATACTTTTCTGATATACGATCGATACTCAATCAAGCAGAAAAGGTTATGCCGGGATGGATGTCTCAACAGGACAGGATAACTCAATTACAGGCTGCTGGACTCGACAAGATTGATATCGTTTCCGCATTGAACGAGGTAGAGTTGCCACGGTCTCCTAAACCTTACAAAAGTCAATGGCATTGGCGTCAGCTTGATTAGCCCCCCGCCGCCGAGTATCGGCACCGCAACCAACCGCCACAAGACGCCGTAAGCCGTGTTAAATGGCCGTAGGGCTTGCGATCCCCTCTTGGCTGGCTCCTGGTTGCCCGCTTAGGTGGCCTGCGTACCTTGTAGCGTGTCTGGCGCGGTCATTCGTTGATATCATCGGTTGTGTGTCCTAAAGTACGCACCACTGCGCGGTCGTCCCAGGCATCCCGCGCTTAGCACTTGACGCCGATGGCTATGCACCTGTCAAACTTTCCGCACCCAACGCACGGGTTACGGTTAGTGTCTTCCGGTTGCTTGGCGATCGGGCATTCATAGTCACCTGTGTAGCGGGGATACCAGTTCATTGTGTGCCCCCAAAAGAAAAGCCCCGCGCCGTGTGCGATGAACGGATGCCCGGGGGCAATGGTTCCACGGCGGGGGCTAAAGTGATTATTGGTTCTCCATCCATCGCGCCGCCATTGTACCGCGCCCCGTGCCGAGATGTCAAGCGGGTTTTCATGGTTTGTTATTCACCCGCCCCACCCTCCTTCACGCCGCGTCCCTGTTCATCTCCATGGTCATCCTCGCCGTGCCGACGGTGGACAAACTCGCCGGTCAGGTCGGCCCGCAACCATTGCATTTGGCTCCTTACGTAATCGCTGTACACTTTCGGGCAGTCCGCTTCCTCTAACCCGCTCATTGTTCGGGCGATATGCCGGTTGCACGCTTGACTGATTTCGGTGGTGGTCATTCCTTCTCCTTCGTTACTCCGCTCGACCGGGCGGCGGATGTGATCCCTATGAACCGCCGCCCGGTCAAGTCATTCAGTTAGCAGGATCCCTTTTTCCCGCCCTTTTTCGTGCCCGCGCCTGGCCCTGGCGCTCGTCCACCACCGCCACCTTGCCCGGTACGCGGACCTCCGCTGCCGGTTGGTGGACCGTCTCCTTTTTTCTTAGGCATGCTGAATCACCTCCTTTGCGTTGTGGCACACGTTTCGATCTCGCCTTCGATCGTTTCCGCCGAAGGATGACGACCCGGGATTCTTTGGGTCGTGCGTTTCTCGCGCCTGGTGGTCGCACCCCGTATCCCCGCCTTCCCATGTCGCCGTGCCGTAATCACGCAGCCCCCAGTACGGCGGCGACGTGACACAGCAATTGACCGACCCGGCCGGCAGGGCGGGCAGTACGTTCCGGCAATCACCTGTCAGTATCTTGACCATCGGTATCCCTTCGCGTGTCGGTCCAGTCGGTCATGGGGTGGGGTCTCCCGGTATCGCTGGCAGTTCCCACCAGCCTATGGGTTGGCTCTGCCTCGTCATTGCTTCGCCCCACTTGGCCTCGGTATCGTTCGTCCAATACGGCCGTTCGATTCCTTTGCACTTCCACCATCCGCGAACGGCGTCTTCTGATCCTTGGCACAACAGAAGGATATATCGATCCTTCGGCGCGTCCTTCATCGGGCGCATTGTGGTGGCCTGTAGCAGCCTGTCGACGGCCTCGTCAAGTAGGATATCTGCATCACCATCGGCAAGCATCCAAGACCGATACGGGACGTCGTTTAAGGCAATGTATTCGTCAAGTGTCATATCGTCTTTCCTTTCGTCGCGCCGCAATCGGGGTTGGTGCATCGGTGACAATGCTGGTGCATCGTGCGGCGGTGACACACCGGGCATTCGTCGGCGTCGGGGCCAGCCTGTTGCTCTGGGGTGCATTCCGGCCGCGTCCGAACCAGGTAAAGATATTGGTCGGCGTTACCCATTGAATCCCTCCAGCATTTCTCGCACGTCATATCATTATCCCCTTCCATTAGTTCCATCCTGTCAATATATGGCGCGGCCCTCTCGAAGCACCGCTGGTGTTGTCTGATCTGTGCGCCCGTCACCAGATCGGTTTCACCGTCGAGCCAGGTGATCCGGATAACCGTGTGCGGTGGGTACATCCTCAATTCCGCTGGGGTGTAGCGGGGCTTGCGGCTCATTGGTGGCCCTCCCCGCCGTCCCATCCACCGACGGCCTGTATCTCGCACATTATCCCGCAGTCATCACAGATTGGCCCTTCATGGCGGCCGGCATCGGGGTCCAGTGCGTCAAGATAGACACCCTTGATACAGGACGCCCCTACGCGCCTCTCTAGTTCTGCCCGCGCCTGGAACACATCCGGGAAGTCTACCCTGATCCGATTCCAGTAGTCCATTCCTCCACGGAGGCACCCGCAACAGTTGTTGTTGTGGTATCCCATGTCGTACATTGCCGGCCGCTTGATTCCTGACGCCTTGAGTATTTCGTGGGCCTCCTGCTTTCCGATCCCGCGATCGATCAACGGGCACCAGTGCTGGAAATCTGGCATGGAATCACGCAATCGGTCAGCCCTTTTCGCCTCGGTCACGTCCATGCCCCACACGTACCGCAGCGGGTATAGGTCGCGGTGGTCGGATTCCCATTCCGTGCGGACGCGCTTTTTCAGCAAGCGGGTGCACGCGGCCCCGTGCGGCCCGTTGATGTATCCCCTGCCACCAGCACCCAGGACGGCATTCTCAACGCACTTGTACCGGCTCTGGATGATGGCGATTTTCTTGCCGAACCACGCTTCACAATCCGCGACGAACCGGAGCGTATCCGGATGCTGGTCGTCGATATGGATGTAAAACACCTGGTCGATCTCGTCGATCGCAAGGCGCGTCGCAACGGCCGATGATACCCCGGCGCTGAACCATGATACGGTGGTTTTGCTCACGTCAACCCCTCCCTGTCAACCGCCCGGTCGCGCTTGACGATTTCATTGATGTTAACGGGCGCAGCGGGTTGCGCGTTGCGGCGATCAGAAAATGGCCGCAGCCGTTGCAGTAAACAGCCTCGGCTACCCCGCTCCACCCGCAGCACGCACAGCGCACAAATGTCCACTCCACTCCCAGGGGGTGATGGAGGTGAGAAAACTGCAATCCCTCCCGGTCGACCTCGTCGATTGCAGGGCGCGTCGCAACGGCCGACGATACCCCGGCGCTGAACCATGACACGGTGGTTTCGCGGCTTAGGCACATGGTGTTCACGTCGGTTCCGCCCAGTTCGGCGAGCCCGTGAATGGATACACCCCATCGGCGGCGGTGTTTTCGGCCCGGTGGCGATCAATCACCCCGTCGGCAATGGGTGACGGCTGCATGCGAGTTACGATATCTCGCTTTGCGACGTCAATCGCGCGGAGTGTAATATCTCGGTCGATGACCGGAGATTCCTGGATGTGTTCCTCCATTTGGTTCAGCCGGCAGAGATCCAATATGTCGTTAATTTGGTCATTCATTCCGTCAATCCTTTCGCTTGTTTCGTCAACCCCTCCCGGTCAACCGCCCTGTCGAACGCCGGATCATCGGCCCCGCTCTCGCCGTGCTTCCGGAATCGGTAGCCGCGGCGGGGTGGCTTGGGGCGGGTGGGGTGGTAGCCGTGATTACGGAACGCTCGATCAACCGCCGCGTCGTCGCACTGATCGCAGCACACCATCTCGCCGCGTCGGGTGGTTAGGACAGATGCATTCATGCGCGGGACCATCCGCTTGCATCCGGCGCACCTTACTAGGTCGGCTGGTTTTTTGTCGGTGGGGTCAGGGGTAATCATGGCGTTAGGCCTGGTTTGTTGATCTTGATATCGCATGTTGCGAGGATGATCCGAAAAAGTTGGACGCGGAATCTCTTGTCCAACAGCCATTCAATGCCGTTGCCCCTTGCAACTCCTTTCAGTGCATCGGTGGCGAAAGCGTATGTTTGGAGATACGCCTCATGCACCGGCCAGATGTTAAAAACAATTTCGTTCAACACGAGTTGGATCCCCCCCTCCCGTGAACTTTTGCGGGAGTACGGTATCTCCGCTTTGTCCAGCGTGTCTTTTAGGTCTTTGAAGGTTTTCGGATCGCAATAGCGGTCGTCGTCTTTGGGGTTCGGAAGGCCGTACGCTTTCGATCCCGTTTGGGGAAGTGCGGTCACGGTCTCAAAGATCGCTTTCGTTTCGAGCACTCGTCTTTCCGCTGTCGTCATCATTCCTTGCCATCCTCTCCAGCCGCCGCCTCGTCGAAGGCATTAGGCATTGCCATGCTGCGGCGCTCTGCTTCCCGCCGCGTCTGCCACCCCTTGCGCCCCCGCTCGGATCGTACGCGGTGTTCATCCATCGTGCGGCGGGTTAGGGCCTCGGATACGGCGTCGGCAATCAGGTCGCGGCTCGACATCTCGTCAATCGTTTCATCCAGTGTCGTCCGTAGCGCTCTTGCCGATTCGATGTTCGTGAAGTGTAGATATATCTCCCCAGTCTTCGGTGTTGCGCCTTTTTCGGCGGGCATGTTAGCCTCCTCGCCGACGGAGTGAGGCTTTCCAGTGTCCCTCAGCACAACCCCGCTGCCGTCCGCATCTCTGAACGTCAACATAAGGATGCGCCCCTCGCCAAACCGCACACAAAGCGGGTTCGGGAACGGGTTGAACTGGATAATCATTGTGCCTCCAGTCTGCGAAACTCGACAACCCATACCCATGGGTTGCCATGCATCACACGGCCTTCGCCTGTCTTGAGATTGTCCGGCAAGTCCACATCAAACCACGGATACCCCCGCTCGGCGTTGATGCTGTTCCATAGCGCCTCGAATCTGCTAACGGCTGTGTGTGTGTATTGCTCCGACAAACCTATGCCATTCAGGTCCACGCCCTCCGCCCTCGCGTCATCTTCGGTGATGTCCTGTACCCGCTCGACACGGACGTCGGTGACTTCAAGCGTGATCCGGCTGGCCCATCGGGGCATGTGGATTGATGGGCACCACGGGCCTCCGGGTGTTCGGCTTTGTGGTTCATACCCGCAAGACCACGCTCCGTCGGCCCGATACCTCACCATTAGAGACCCCGTTACGGCGCACTTGGTAGGCCCACAATCGCGCCATGTTTCCCGCACCCATAGCCGGTCGCCGGGTTGGCTGTAGGGGTAGTTCGCCCTGCCGCCCATTGAAACGAAGAACCACCCCTCGTCTGGCGCATAATGACTGACATTGTACATCGCACGCTGCGTCCCTTGCGGAGGTTGCGGCTTGACAACCCGCCGCGTCTGCGTCTTCGTGCCGGCAAGAATCGCTCGGACCATCGGCCCGTTGAACAAGATCGGTCGTTCTTTCATATCTGCCCCTCTGCCCACGCCAGAATCGCCCCTTCTTCGTCGAGTCTTACGATTGACCTGGCGGCGAGATTGAAGGCCCTCGTCACCGTGTCCAGTTCGTCCGCGTCGGTGTGGCAACTCCCCAGCGCTTGCCCGATATACCATTGGCGCAAGGTCATGCCACTGGGACCGGATGCCGGCCGGTCGCCTATGCTGGTGGGGTTCGGTGGCGGCGGTTCGGCGGTGGAGCGCTGCGATCCTATGTCTTCAATTGCTCTATCCAACATTGCCATTGCCGACCGAAGTCCGGTCGCCCTTCCCCTCCACCACGCATACCCTTCATGGTGGCCAGCTCTGTTTGGTTCTTCTCCTCCGTCGTCGGCGGCAGAAGCCTCCCGATCAATACCGTTCGGCGTATTCGTGTCGATGTACCAAACCGGACCTATGAGATGCATTTTGGTCATAGCCGTTGATCCTCCACTTTTTTAATCATCGCGTCCAGGTCGTCGCAGAACGCGACCACCGCCACACGGACTAAATCAATAGGCCGCCCCATGTCGAGACGGCCGACCGGTGATTTACTTCCGTCAGAACGGCAGTTCATCTCCGCCGTGAACGCAAGTATTCAGCAGACCGCCCCATTCCTCGGACGTCAGGTCGTCGGAGTCCTTGCCGGTGGTCTCGATGACCTTTTGCCACTTGGCAGTTATCTCGTCTTCGCTTGCCGTTGGCATAGCCTTCTGCAAGGCATCCCAGCATTCGTCTGCCGTGCTGGTCTTGGCGGGTTTTCGCCTGGTACGGGGTGGCCGGGTAGACGCAGCAGGGACATCCGGAGCCGTGGCCGGAGCGGTTGGAGCGGCCGGAGCGGCCGGTGTCTTCTTGGGTACGGTCTTACCACCGCTCAGAGCACGGAGTTTCATCCCAAACTTGGCCTTGATGGCGCTGATGTCGCCGGACTTCAGACCGGAACCGCCGCCGCTGGCGTTGTTGGGGTTGATCCATTTGACCTTGCGGCTGACCTTCCCGTTATATTCCTCGTCCTCGACGACGATCTGGAACTGCGGCATGTCTTCGCTGTTGACCAGCCATTCCAGATCGACACCATCCCAGCCCAACGATTCCTTGAGGCTGTTGATGGTTGTCTCGTTGGGTTTCTGACCGGCTTCTACCATGATGTAGAGGTAGGCCGTAATCTGTGTCTCGTCTTCCAGTAAACAGATCATCTGGAATTCGAGATTCCCTTTTTCTGTCACGGTCAGGGCGCGTCCGCCCGCCATGACGTTATCGAACGTTCCTTGCTCTGGCATTCTCATTGCTCTTTCTCCTTGTGGTGGGTTGGTTGTTGTGGGGTTACGCGGTCAGTAAGTCAAGCAGTCTGGCGGCTCGCTTACGCGGATGCTCGGTTTCGCTTCTCCAGATGTCATCCGACTCCATGCTGTCTTCCTCTGCGATCCAGTTGCACGAATCTTCCAGATCACATAAGAAGTCAACAAGCTCAATTCCCTTCATGATGGCTTTCTGCTTTTTCCCGCTGGAAGCCAGAAACTTTTCGATGATACGTGCAACGGCAACTGTTTTATCCATAGCATGGTGCTCCTTGTAAACCTCTTCTATGTTCCAGAAGTCAAACCCTTCCTGCGGACAGAAAGGGATTGTGACTGTTTTGGCGTCAGTTGGGTTCGTCATGGCGATGCTTACTCCCTGTTGAGGATCTTGCCCCAAATTTCTTCCATGTTCTCCAGCGTGACCTCCTGGATGTCGTCGGCGGAGAGCGTCCGGCTCTTCGCCATGCAATGCGCCTGCTCAACCGGGTAGATCGTTCGCGTTCCGCTGCCGGTAGCTTTCTTATCCTTGGCCACCACGTCATATCCGATGAAAAGCAGGTGGTCAGCCCATTCACGGATCCTCAACCTGATAGATCCCTTTCCAGATGTCGGCGACTGCAAACGCGGTTCATACCGCAAATAATCCTCACCGTGAGGGTTCGGAACCATGGTTGTACAGTCGTGACACGTGACAACCACATTGCGGCCTGAACGAGCGTGAATATCTAGATCGCCGAGAAGTGCCAGAAAGGTATCGTAAACGTGCTGATATCCCTTTCCGAACCCGTAATCCTCGATTCGCTTGATGATATTGTTTTTTTCGTGGGGGACGTTTTTCAGCGTCCACGCTACGGCCAGTTCTTCGGCCTTCGTTCCGGTATCAACAACGATGTTGTCAACGCCATCCCAGCCGGTCGCCTGTAAGGCCTCGCGCATATCATCCCAGGTTTCTACCGGCACAATTTCAACGTCGTGGTTTTTGCGGAGGCGCCCCAGGCTTTCATCGAGATCGAAGAAAACCGTTTTGCCGGGTGCATTGGCGGCGAACGTGGTTTTCCCGATCCCGCCCGGTCCGTAGATGATGGTCCGGTAGCCGGCGGTAGCTTCGGGTTTGGCGAACGTGACGGTTCCGCGCGCGGCGTTGTTCATGGGGTCGCGACGGGTGGCTGTGCTGCTGGACGCAGCGGCGGCCTTGGCGATGGCGGCGATGGCGGCGGCGGCCTTGGCGGCTGGCTTGGCTGTTACTTTCGGCGGTGGCATGGTTTTCTCCTGTTGTTGGCCTGTGCGGCCGGTTATGGATTGAGCAGTTCAAACACGTCTTTACCTGCTCGGAATTTGACTATATTCCGGTCAGGTATCTCGATATCCGCGCCGCTATTCAGGTTTCTGACAATCCGTCCCTTGCGAATGACGGGGTTGAAGGTTCCAAACCTTCTGATCTCGACGCGTCGGCCTTCCGTCATGGACGTGATAATCTTGGTCGTAATCGCATCGAGGACGGCGTTTATGTCGTGGGGAATGAACCCCGTGGCATCGGTGGCGGCATCAACGAGGTCGGCCTTGGTTGTGTTCGGCAGGGTCGGTTTACTCATCAGTTGGGGTCCCCTTTTTGGTGTTCTTCGCACCACAGTGTTTCGGGTAACGACGGCGTTTTGTTTTTTTTTGCGCGAAGGACCACGCACACGGTCCTTCGCGCATTTCGTGTAGTATCTCCGCCATGATCACGTCCACTTTATTGGGCGAGAGCATCTCGCCGCAGTGACCTGTTAGCACGTCGAATATGGCAAACCGCTGTGCTTCTTCGGCGTCAGATGGGGCCGAGATGAATGGGGTCGGTTTAGGCATGGTCAGGTATCCTCTCGTTGGTAATCGCCGCACCAGTATGTGTCGTGGTGCTCAACAGGTTTCGGATAACGGCGGCATTGAATGAAGTTGATACAAGGATACCCAAACCGGCAGTTGTCGCATCGCTCGGGATCGGGCTTACGTGTCGGCGGCTCGACAGGAGACGGCTCAGGTGGAGGCTCGGCGGGCGGTGGCTCGGTCGGAAACATTGAGGCAATCCCAGTTGCCGTTTCGTTGGAAAGTGTTCCTGGAGTATTCCAACTTCTCAAGCATTTTTCACAAAATATAGCGTGATGGGACAAAAACTCCTTGCCGCATCCTGGGCAGAGATGCTTTACGGGTTCGTCATTGGTTGTTTCAGTCGGCATCGTTTACTCCGTTCTGTACCACAATCCCCGCCGCTTCAAGCTCGGGGAATATGCTCCCCACGGTGAACCCGGCCGGCGGACTTGCCGGGTCAATCTTTACGCCGGACAGGCACGGACCGGAGAACTCGCAGCCCGGACACGTCCGTTCGGTAACGTTGCGCTGCCAAATCCCGCACTTACGACGGTGCGAGATGTCCGAAGCGGTCTGCTCAAGCTCGGCATATACCCGGTTGATGTCGCTCTCGATGATGGGGATTTCACGGCGCGAGAAGTAGAAGTCCGGCCGCTCCCGGGTGTCGGCAAGTAGCCGGTCGGCGTATTCGTCAACCGTCTCGGTCTGCTTTTGGCGGATCGCCGGTTTCCTCGCCACGTCGTAGATCACCGACTCGGGATCGAACCCGATCGATCTGGCACCCATCACGTAAATCTGAACCTGACGATCGCCGCGTAGCCGGGTCCAGTAATCCGATTGCTCGGAAATATCCGATGCTGTTGTCTTCTTTTCAACTACCCAGCAGGGGTTTTCCGTGATCCCGTCAATCACGCCCATGACCCACATTGCGCCCCGACCGTGGGATACGGCGAAGCTGAAAGGCGTCTCGTTGTGCCTAACGGCCAGCGATTGCGGATAGCAGGCGGCATAGCCTCCGATCATTCCTGTCAGCTTGGCAAGGTCGATCTCCTCGAAGTCGGTCTTTCCGGACACCGCCATGTCGTAGGCGGTCCCAGCATCGACGCCGGCAGCAAGGTACTCCATGGCTTTGTGCCAGGCGGTCCCGAATCGCAGAGCTAAAGCGTCGGTGTCGGGTCGGAATCCGAGTTCGTACCGCAGATAATGTCGGTACGGGCAGGTCAGTAACGTGCTGATCCTGGAGTTGGTCAGTATCCGGTTGGCGGATACTGGTTTGCGCGGTCCTTGGTGGTGGGGCATCGGGAGGTTATCCTTTCGGTTTGGCGGTTGGTGCCTGGTTGTCGTCCTGGTTGCTGTCATTTCCCTGTCGTGAAGACCATTCCGCGCGCCTTCTTCGGGCGGTCGGCTTCGGACATCATATCCATCACGTCGTCGTTATCGGGAATTTGCACATCAGAGGTGAACTCCGTGCCGTCCGATTTCTTGTGCCGGTACTTGACATGTTTCCGGCCGTCGGCGTGGCGGCCGCACTTGTGGCATACCAGGTCGCCATCGAGCAGGATATTGCCCTGCCCCTTACTCTTGCAGTACCGGCAGCGGTGAATCCCGGCGTCTTCGCCCGGTGCCTCTACGTGGCCTTCTGCCCCATCCTTCAGGGGAACCCAGAAGTCCCCGTAGTAAACGGCCACGAAATGTTCCAGTGTCAAATCATACACGACCAAATCCCGGCCATGCCAGTGAAGCCGCTGGCCTCCCCAGGTGGCGAACAGGCAACGGCGGCCAACTGTGCCGCGGAGACAGCCTTTCTTTGGTGTCTCGGCAACCACCGTCCCGATAAAGCCGATCCGGCGGCGGCCACCTGCGCTCTCGGGGATCCAGATCCCGTCTTGCAGGGCTTCCGTCTCGGGCTTCAGTTCGGCGTAGCACTTGCCCGGCAAAGGGGAAGGCAGAGGCGGCGGGGTGGTCGTTCCTGTCGGGCTGGTGGGCTTCGGGGTGGTCTTGCTCATGGTGTCGGGGTCTCTTTCTTGGTAGTGGCTTCCGATGCTGATATCCATTCAAAAAACACATCAGCACCAATTTCTTTGGCTCTGTTCATCGGGTGTTCGGAATCACCGATCCAAACGGTATCATCTTCTCCGCGTTTATCGTCATATCCCCAGTTGTGGGAGGTTGACAAGTCCTGAAGTAGACGTTGAATCTTTACCTTGATTGCGATGTCGCTCATGGCTTGGCTCTCCTGTTGAGGGTTAAAACACATCCTGCTCTTTCTTCAGCCGTTCGACGGCCGCGTCGGCCTTCGCTTGTGCCTTGCGCCATGCGGCCGCGTCGGCTTCCGCCTGTGGTTTCGCCGCTGCAATCGCGGCTTTCTTCGCCAGCAGTGCCGCGTATTTCTCGGGGTTGGCCGCTTTCCATGCTTCCCTCTTCGCCATGAATGCTTCCTGCTTTTCGGCGCGCGCGGCCTTCTCCTCGTCGGATCCATAGACCCAACGATTCTCGATGGCCGCGGACAAATTGTAGGCCATCCGACAGAGGAAGCACGGTACGGCATCCGGCCCGATCGTTAGGATCAAATGCGGCATCAGAATGATGTCGCCGACCTTCGACTTGGCGACAACGAAAAAAGCATTGCTGCTGACCCACGCCTGAAATCGTGGTGCCGCCTTGGGGATCGGCATCTTTGATGCAGGTACCGGGATTGGATTATGGGTTGTACTGACCATCTTCCAATCGGTCTGAAACATGGCCCACCCGTAATTCCCTGTCACGCCCCGCCGAACCGCGTTCAATTCCACTAATCGCGCAATGGCGTAGGCACTGAACATCGTTCGCGGGATGTTACGCCACCCCAGCATGGATTTGGTGTTTGGCGCCGGCCGTTTGCCGCGGCCTTTCGGCCAGGCGTTCGGCTTCTCCTCGGACATGTCTTCGCCAGTCAAGTCGCTCCGGCTCTGGGCGGAAGCCATGCCGGCAAGATCGATCTCTGGCGGAAGCTCGACGCCTACGCTGTTCGGGATGTCGGGGTCGGCGTCGGCGTCGGGCAGGTCGGGATCAAGAAGGGAGTCGGGCAGGTCTTCGGCGTCGGAGGGTATTCCGGGCGGTCCGGGTATTCCAGGCGATCCGGTGTGGCCGGGCGATCCGGTGTGGCCGGGCAGGTTTCTTTTCATGGCGATGTTCTCCTGTTGTTGAACGGCGTCAATCATACCACGCGACCGCTATGCAGTCAATAGTGAATGTGCCTTGTTTTTCAACTATTTCATTGCCACAGGGGAACAGCAGGAGTAACAGCATACGGCATTAAAAGGTGAAGCCCTGCCAGGCTTTCCCCGAAGGGATTCCAGGCAGGGCTTCTAACGGTGCGTTTTTCCCTGTTTAGCGCATGATTGATCCCTCCTTCCCTTTTGGTGGCCGGTAAAGGCAATCACGAAAACCAAAGCATAACCTCATGCCGGCGGGATGTCAACCCCCTGATGTCACCCCTGTCGTCACTCAACCTCCACAGAGCCGCACAGCCCCGCTTCTGCCCGGGCCCATACCATGAGCCGCCATCGGGCGACGGCGCGCGCCAGGGGCCAATCTATCCCACACAGATCGCAAATCATGACAGTTCCACCTCCAGCCCCAGCGATTGCATGTTGCGCGCCTGGTATTTGCGGTCGGCTGCCACCTTGGCGGTTTCCCGGCTTTTCCCGGTCACTGTGCCGATAAAGCGTCTCCGGCCACCAATCAGGCAAAAGACATTCCAGACGATTGCCCGGCTTGCCCGGTCGCGCTGGTCGATCGGGCGCGCGGTTTGGCTCTGCGTGTTGGTCGGCCTGATGCGCCGGTCCGGGGGCCGGTCCGAGGGCCAGTCGGCCTGGGCATCCCATCGGTGGTCGAGGTCTCGGTAAAGGTCGCGTGTTGTCATGGTGTTTGGCTCCTCCTGTTGTGCCCGCCTCCGGGCTTGGTCGGTTGGTGAAGTTACATGCTGATCGCGAAAATGATCGCCACTCCGGAAGTCACGTTTACCGCAATACACGCGATGTGAACATTTATCTCAAGGGGCGGGAGGCCACCCGTCGAAATGCGCCATGTGCTGAAACATATCACCATACACTGTAGCGCCAACAAAATAAACGGCATTTTCTGCCTCCTGTTGTGCCCGCCGCCGGGCTGGTGCCCCGGTATCCGCCGGGGCTCGGTGGCCTTGCGGCCGGTCGCGTTACGCTCAATTACCCTCCGTCGCCGCTGTGATGGCCGCGCGGAGCCATCCGGCCGCATATAAGGCCAGCGACAACATTGCAAACAACACGATTTCGACAATCATTTCACGTCCCTCCGTTTCTGCGATCCTGGGAACTGTCGTTTGACCGACGCCACG
>Ga0207997_1000447_pt1 | contig 21175 bp, 19 predicted proteins | sample AntAceMetag02UKN_FD_184777 | JGI IMG/M metagenome (GOLD analysis project Ga0207997, IMG submission 184777) | Saline lake microbial communities from Ace Lake, Antarctica - Antarctic Ace Lake Metagenome 02UKN (SPAdes) (version 2) | ecosystem: Environmental > Aquatic > Non-marine Saline and... | reverse complement strand
GAAAGAAAATTGAATGAACATGATGTTGTTATATCTAACGGCACTAAAATAGTTGCTCTTGCTGGAGTTATGGGAGGATTTGAAACAGAAGTTGATTTAAGTACTAAAACAATACTATTGGAAGCTGCTATATTCGATCCTATCAGTATTAGAATGACTTCAAAACGTCTAAATCTAAAGAGTGAAGCATCAATTCGTTTCGAAAAAGGATTGGATCCAAACAAAGTTACAAAAGCTTTAAATTATGCTACTGAACTCTTTATTGAACTGGCTGGAGGAGAAGTATACGGTAAGTATTCTTCTTTTGATAATACTGACAAGGAAGAAACAGAAGTAGTATTAACTTTGGAAAAACTAAATCAAGTATGTGGATATGACTTTGACATAAATGAGGTTGAAGGAATTTTAGACAGACTAAGATTTGAATATAAATTTCATGGTAAAAAATTAAAGATACAAGTCCCAACTAGGAGACTAAACGTATATGGATATCAAGATGTTATTGAAGAAATAGTTAGAATTCACGGTTATGATAAAATTCCAGCTACTATTCCTAATACACCTACATCTGGATATTTGACAAAAAAACAAAAGCTTAGAAGACAAATAAGGGAATATTTTGTGAGTATTGGTTTTGATGAAACAGTTACCTATTCTTTGGTGACTAAAGAACAAGTTACTCAATTCGATATTGAAGAGTTATCTCAAATCAAAATATTGAATCCTATAAATAACGCAAGAAGAACAATGAGACACTCTTTGATTCCATCTTTAATAAATGTTTTACAATATAACAAGAAGAGAAAAAATAATGATGTTTGTTTACTAGAAATAGGAAGACAATATACAGAAGAATCTGAAAGTGAATTATTGAGTGGATTGATGTACGGTGTATATTTTTCTAACTTATGGAAGGGTAAAAAAGAAGTAGCGGATTTCTATTTAGTTAAAGGAATTATTGAAGATTTATTAGAAAAACTTAAAATAATTGATTATGAAATAGTAAAAACAAAACATAATCTTGATTCTATGCACCCTGGTATTCATGCAGAATTGTATATTAACAATGATTACATAGGATTCTTAGGAAAACTTCACCCAGAATTAGAAAGTAAAAATAGTATCAATAAAACATTTGTATTCGAATTATCATTTGATAAATTGGTTACATATAATAATACTGATATTGAAATGACTGAAATACCAAAATTTCCTAGCGTTAAAAGAGACCTTGCTTTAATTATCGACAAGGATATTCAAGTATCAAACTTAGTTAGCGAAATAAAAAAATCAGGGAAAAAACAATTAAAGAATGTAGAAATATTTGATTTATATCTCGGTGATAATATTGGAGAAAACAAAAAATCAGTAGCTTTATCATTAGAATTTAGAAGTAACGAAAAAACATTAGAAACTAAGGAAGTTGATATAGCTATTAACCGTATATTAAAACAATTAGAATCTAAAATGGATGCAAAATTAAGGTAAGAAAGCCCTCTTGTGGGCTTTTTTTGTTTTTATATTATTATAAATAATAATTATGATATAATTTTAGTAAAGATTTCAAGGGGGGGATATGGAAAATATTATTGAAGTTAAAGAACTGTACAAAGCTTATGGCTCTATAAAAGCTATCAAGGGAATAAGCTTTTATGTTGAAAAAGGTACTTTGTTTGCGTTCTTAGGACCAAATGGTGCTGGAAAATCAACAACAATAAATATTTTAGCCACTTTACTAGAAAAAGATAAAGGTGAAGTTACTATTAATGGTATACTACTTGGAAAAAATGATAATGAAATAAGAAAATCTATAGGTATTGTTTTTCAAGACGGTGTTCTAGATCCGTTACTATCAGTTTGGGAAAATATTGAAACTAGAGGAAGTTTCTATGGACTTTCAAGAGACGAATTGCATACTAGAATTGAAACTGCTTTAAAAGTTACAGGAATTAAAGATATAGCAAAAAGAAGATATGGTAGTTTATCCGGTGGACAGAAACGTAGAGCAGATATTGCAAGAGCGTTGATTAATAGACCCAAAATTCTTTTTTTAGATGAACCGACTACAGGTTTAGATCCGCAAACAAGGAAATCAGTTTGGGATACAATTAAAACGCTTCAAGAAACAGAAAATATGACAGTGTTTTTAACTACACATTATATGGAAGAAGCAGATAAAGCAGATTATGTTGTAATAATAGATGAAGGTATGATTGCTGCGAAAGGAACGCCTACAGAATTAAAGAATGTTTACTCAAAGGATTCTTTAAGAATCAAACCAAAAGACAAAGCAAAATTGGAAAGTTATTTAAATGAGAGTGATATTGAATATAAAATAAAGAATGATTTATATATTATTCGATTAGAAAATACACTTGCTAGCATTCCAATTTTAGAAAATACTAAGGATAATTTAGAATCAATTCAAGTCTTCAACGGCTCTATGGATGATGCGTTTATAGAAATTACCGGAAAGGAGATAAGAGAATGATTTTAAGTTTAATAAAGAGAAATCTTAAATTATACTTCAGAGACAAAATGACAGTATTCTTCTCAATGTTGGGTGTATTAATTATCCTTGTATTATATCTAGGATTTTTAGGTAATATATTCGCAAGAGATTTAGCAGATATTGGATATGGAATAGATGGAGATGTGTTTATCAATAATTGGATAATGGCTGGTGTAATTTCAGTAACAACAATAACGACTACTTTAGGTTCTTATGGTATAATTATTAATGATAATGCAACAAAAATCGTAAACGATTTTAAGGTGTCTCCAATAAAAAGATCTACACTTGTTTTATCGTATGTTGTTAGCTCCTTTATAGTAGGAGTAATTATGAGTATATTTGCTCTATTCTTCGCTCAACTATATATTTTAGTGTCTAACGGAGTGATTATGAGTTTTAATGCTATAATAAAGTCGCTAGGAATAATTATTTTATCTGTACTAATGAGCTCATCCGTGATATTCTTTATAATAGCGTTTGTTAAATCTAATAACGCATTTGGCGCAATTAGTACTGTTTTTGGGTCAGTTGTAGGTTTTTTGATGGGGGTATATGTACCAATAGGTACTTTGCAAGGAGCTGCTGGATTAATTAAAACTTTTCCATTTGCACATACCGCTGTTCTAATGAGACAAGTGATGATAGGCGGAAGTTTACCTGAGGGAATAACTTTAGAAGACTTAGGTCCGGAAATCAAACAAGCATTAGGGATAGAATTTGCATATAATGATGTTGTTATGCCGGTATATGGACATATTTTAATTATGCTTGGTGTAACTGTGTTATTTATTATATTGGGAGTAATAGCATTCTCAAGAAAAAGGAAGTAATATTGAATGAAAAATTTTTATAATTTTACAATTGAAGAATTAAAAAACTACCTGATTAAATCAGGCTTTAAGGCATTTAGTGCGGATCAGTTATTTAAATGGGTTTATGAACAAAAGGTGACTGACTTTGAAGAAATGTCTAATATTAGTAAGAATTTACGACAATTCTTAAAAGAAAATGTGAATATATCCAACTTAGAAATTGATTCTGTTAGAGAATCAAGTGATGGAACGGTAAAGTATCTGTTTAAATTAAATGATGGTAGTTTAATTGAATCAGTTCTTATGACCTATGACTATGGAAAAAGTGTTTGTGTTACATCTCAAGTAGGTTGTAATATGGGATGTTCATTTTGTGCTTCAGGTTTATTGAGAAAAACCAGAGATTTAGAAATACATGAATTAGTTCGGCAAATAACTACAATAGAAGCACATCAAAACATTAAAGTTACTCATACAGTTGTAATGGGAACTGGAGAACCATTTGATAATTATCAAAATGTTATTGACTTTATTAAAGTTATAAACTATAAACATGGACTGAAAATTGGTTCTAGACATATAACTGTATCAACTTGTGGTATTATTCCAAGAATATATGATTACGCAAAAGAAAAAATCAGAAGTAACCTAGCAATTAGTTTACATGCTTCAAATGACAAATTGAGAACTAGAATAATGAAGATTAATAAGAGTTATCCTTTAAAAGAAGTTATACAAGCTTGTAAAGATTACTTTGATGAAACAGGTAGAAGAATTACTTTCGAATATATTTTACTAAAAGGTGTAAATGATTCAATGCAACATGCAGATGAGTTAAGTGACTTAATTAGAGGTATGAATGCTTATGTTAATCTAATCCCTTACAATCCAGTTGAAGAGTTTACATACAAAAAGGTAGATAAGGGTCGAGCTTCTGCGTTTTATTTGCAATTAGAAAAACGTGGAATTAATGTAACTCAAAGACGAGAACAAGGTACTGATATAGATGCCGCTTGTGGTCAATTACGATATAAGAAAGAGTTGCAATAAAACGCTTACAAAGTTTGACTGAAACTAATATAAATGGTAAAATATTAATGATATTTTTAAGAAAAAAAGGTGAAAATTATGAAAAAGAAAATTAAAAGAATTGCTTTACTTACGGGAGGCGGCGATTGTTCAGGGCTTAATGCTGTAATTAGATCAATCGTAAAAGCAGCTATTTTAAAATACAACTTAGAAGTTATTGGATTTATGGGCGGGTATCATGGCTTATATACAGATGATTATATCAAAATGGATTTAAAAACTGTATCAGGAATTTTCCATCAAGGTGGAACAATTTTAAAGATGTCTAATAAAGACAACTTATTTAACTATAAAATGAAAGACGAAAATGGAAAAATTGTTTATAAAGATGTATCAGATGTTGCAGTTGAAAATCTAAAAAAACATAATATTGATGCTTTAATCATAATCGGTGGAGATGGTACTTTAACATCTGCTAGAGATTTTGCTAGAAAAGGTGTTAATGTAGTAGGTATACCAAAAACAATTGACAATGATGTTCCGGCAACTGAAATCACATTTGGTTATAGAACAGCATTAGATCATATTATGCTTAGTTTAGATGCTTTACATACAACGGCTTTTTCACATGACCGCGTTATGATTTTAGAGGTTATGGGTAGATATGCTGGATGGCTTGCTCTTGAAGGTGGTATTGCAGGATCAGCTGATGTTATTTTGATTCCAGAAGTACCGTACGATATAAATTCTGTTGCTAAAACAGTATTTGATAGATATAATCGTGGATCAAAATTCACAATAATTTGTGTATCAGAAGGTGCTAGACCAGCTGATGGGCAAATAACTATTAAAGCTATTGATAAGGATAGTCCTGACTCAATAAAACTAGGTGGTGTGGGAGATGTTTTACGTAAACAATTGGAAAAAGTTGTTAAACCAGTAACTGGACAAGATATTAGAGTAACCAATTTGGGATACATCCAAAGAGGTGGAGTAACAAATACATTTGATCGTGTACTAGGGACTAAATATGGAGCATCTGCTGTAGATATGGTTGTTGCACAAGAATTTGGCAGAATGGTAATTATTAAGAATGATAGAATGGATTCAGTTAGAATAGAAGAAGTTGTCGGCTCAGGCGCGACAGGTCAAACAAGTGCTGGTGGAGCTAGAATCGTTAATCCTCATGGGGATTTAGTAAACTCAGCTAGAGATGTTGGTATTACATTTGGAGATTAATATTTATTAAAATAAATAATTTTAAAATTGGAGGACACTATGGAATTAAAAGGTACTAAAACAGAACAAAATTTACTTGAAGCTTTTTCAGGAGAATCACAAGCAAGAAACAAGTATACTTTCTATGCATCAGCTGCTAAAAAAGAAGGATTTATTGAAATCGCAGATTTCTTTTTAGAAACGGCTGGAAATGAAAAAGAACATGCAGAAATATGGTTTAAATTATTGCACGATGGTAAGGTTCCAGTAACTACAGAAAATCTAAAAGATGGAGCAGCTGGAGAAAATTATGAATGGACAGAAATGTACAAAGGATTTGCTGAAACTGCTGAAGAAGAAGGATTTGCTAAAATTGCTTTTTTGTTCAAAAAGGTAGCAGATATTGAAAAAAGACATGAAGAAAGATATTTAAGATTACTCGCTCAACTTGAAGGGGATCTAGTTTTTAAATCAGATAATGATGAAGAAATCTGGATTTGTTCAAATTGTGGACATATCCATGTTGGTAAAAAAGCACCAAAGATTTGCCCAGTGTGTGACCACGCTCAAGGATATTTTCGTAGACATGCAGAGTAGATTTAATTAATTGAAGGCTAATGCCTTCTTTTTTTTAGTTTTTTATGTATTATTTGGTATAATGTATGTACAGTCTTTTTAAGGAGGATTTATTTGAAAAAGGGTAGAATAATTAAGTTGGTAGCTGGCATTTATACAGTACAAGATGATGATAAAAATCTATACAAAATCAAACCTTTGGGCGTTTTTAGATATAGAAATATTTTTCCTAAAGTCGGCGATATTGTTGATTTTAACGAGGATAATATATTAAAAGTTTATGAACGTGCAAATGAGCTTTATAGACCGATGATAGCTAATGTTGATCAAGTATTGCTAGTAAACTCTGCCAAACAACCAAACTTTAGTTTTCTTTTATTGGATAAGTTTTTAGCTATGATTGAAGCATTTAGTATTATTCCTGTAATTATAGTAACAAAAATAGATTTAATGTCTGAAAAAGAACTAGAAAAACTAAAATCAGATCTTTCATACTATGAAAATTACTTTAAAGTGGTTTATTACAGTTCTAAAACTAAAGAAGGTATAGATGATATTCTCAAGATTACAGAAAATACTGTTAATGTATTAGCTGGCCAAACAGGTGCTGGCAAATCTTCACTTTTAAATGCAATAAATCCGGAATTGAATTTAGAAACTAATGAAATATCCAAAGCCTTAGGAAGAGGAAAACATACTACTAGGTATGTAGAAATCTATGAATTTGGTAGTGGATATATAGCAGATACACCTGGATTCTCGAAACTTGAATTTGAAGATTTTCAGAGTGATCAGTTAAAGTATTATTATCCTGACTTTTTCAAGTTAAGTGAAAAATGTAAATTCCATGAATGTAATCATGTTCATGAACCTAAATGTGAAATAAAAAGGCAAGTAGAAGCGGGACAAATACCTAGATTTAGGTACGATAATTATGTTACTATATTCAATGAAATAAAAGCTATAAAGCCTAAATACAGGAGGGATGACAAATGATTTGTTCACCATCATTTTTGAGTTGTGATTTTAATAAACTAGAATCGGAAATTATATCAATAAATGAAGCAAAATGGTTACATTTTGATGTTATGGATGGAGTGTTTGTAAGTAATACAACTTATGATAATGAAACATTAAGAAGAGTTAAAAAGGTGTCTAATCAATTTTTTGATTGTCATTTAATGATAAATAATCCTGAAAAGTATTATTTGGACTATGTGAAAGCTGGAGCTGATTTAATTACCTTCCATTATGAAGCAACAGAAGATTCAAAATCATTAATTAAATCAATCAAATCTTCAGGAGTTAAAGTAGGTATTTCTATTAAACCTGGAACTAATGTTTCCGTGCTAGATGAGTTATTGCCGGAATTGGATTTGATTCTAATTATGAGCGTTGAGCCTGGTAAGGGTGGACAAAAGTTTATTCATCATTCATTAGATAAAATAGAGTATTTAAATAAAAAAAGAATAAAGTTCGGGTTTAATTTCCTTATTGAAGTTGATGGAGGAATTAACTTTGAGACTGCAAAACTTGTTAAAAAATCAGGGAACGACGTTATAGTTGTAGGTTCGTTTATTTTCAATAAAGAAAATCGGAATGAACTAGTAAAGGAATTTGAAAATGTTTGATAAAATTAAAATTTTTTGTGGACCAAATGATTACAATTTTAGTAGTTTATATTTTGAAGAAGATAATGAATATATTATTGGGGTAGATTCAGGACTTGAGTATCTTGAAAACTTTAATAAACCAGTAGATTTAGCCGTTGGTGATTTTGACTCTATCAAAAAAGACAAATTTGAAAAAATAAAAAACAATTGTATTAAGATAATTAAATTAAGTCCAGAAAAAAATATGACAGACTTAGCATTTACTTTGGATTATATTTATAACAACATTGATTATAATGAAATTGAAATATATGGTGGAATAAGCGGTAGAGTAGATCACTTATTAGCTAATCTAAATTTGATTAGAAAGTATCATTTTTCTATTCGAGATAATAAACATTATATATATTTACTAAAAAAGGGAAAACATAAAATAAATAATTATAAAAAATATATATCTTTTTTTGCAATTGAAGATGTTTATAATTTCTCTCTAAAGGGATTTAAATATAATTTGAATAATTACTATTTAAGTTCGAGTGATTCCCTATGTGTATCTAATGAAGGTAACGGAGAAATAGAATTTACAAAAGGAAAAGTACTGGTTATCTCTAATGATGACTAAACACATAAAACACAAAGATTCTACACGAATTTATTATATAACAATGATAAAATTGCAATAAGGGAGTGAAATCATGAAAAAATTTATAATATTCCTAAGTCTTTTATTAATTACTGGGACACTTGCAAGTTGTACTGGTATTTTTGAAACTGCACCCACTGAAAATCTAACTTTTCTAACGAGTAAAAGTTCAACAACAACAACAAGTAATACAATAAATAAAGATTTAGTTCTATCTGATATATATGAAATAATCTATTCGGATATATATGAAGAAGTAAAAGCAGAAGTAATGAAAAATATTTCCGAAGAAAGATTTGATCAAATTTATGATGAAATCATAGAAAGTTTACTTGCGGAAGTAGCTGCTGGAAATATAGAAGTTTCTGCAGCATCCATAATCAACATGATTTACCAAGTTGAAAACAATGCAGCTAATTCAGTTGTTGGAGTTTCATCTTTAAATGCTTATGGCGTTGAAACAAGTGTTGGTTCTGGAGTTATGTATAAACATGTAGGCGACAAGTACTACATCGTAACTAATAACCATGTCGTTGAAGATGGAAGTTCATTTGAAATTGTCTTTGAAGACGGTTCTAGAGTAACTGCATTTTTAAGAGGAGTTGATGAATTAGTTGACTTAGCTGTTTTATACTATATTTCTGATGATGTATACCCAGTAGTTGATTTCGCTGACTCAAGTTTAGTGTCGAAAGGCGATATAGTTTTAGCTGTTGGTAATCCAATTGGATATGACTATTATGGATCTATCACTATGGGCATTGTATCTGGTTTAGATAGATACTTTGATATAGACAATAATGGTATAAATGATATGTTCGTTAACTACATTCAACACGACGCTGCTATAAATAGTGGTAATAGTGGTGGAGCTTTATTTAATGTTCAAGGTGAAGTAGTAGGAATCAATGTTATTAAACTGTCTGCTACTGATATAGAAGGAATGGGCTTTGCTATACCTAGCAACCTTGTCTCAGCTATTTGTAGTGATATAGAAGAATTAGGGTACTCTTTACAAAAGCCTGTCTTAGGAATCAATTTTATTGATATTAGAGGACATGAAGACTTCTTTGAAGAAAATGAATTAATTATACCTGATGGAATAACTGACGGATTCTATATCTTTGAAGTATACGAAGGCTCTTCATTTGATGGTCTTGTATTTGCAGACGATATAATTACAAAAGTAGCTGATATTGAACTTACTACAGCTGAAGAGTTTGTATACAGATTCTCTAAATACATTGTGGGAGATGTAATTTCAATAACATTGTATAGAGACGGACAATTCATAACAATCGATAATATTGAATTAAAGGCGCAGGTGAATTAACATGAAAAAAGCATTAGTATTTATAGGCATTATTATGACAGTTGGTTTATTCGCTTTCTTTAATCAAGTACAAGGTGAGAATCAAGAAGTAGAAACCTCTACTGAGACAGCGATAACTACAACTACAAATACATTAGACTTTGATGAAAATCTATATTATTATACAGACTATCAAGATTTAATTAATCAAATATATGAAGATATATATGATGATGTATATGAACAAATACACGATGAAGTAATTAGTGAATTAACTGAAGAATATTATGAAGAAATATATGAAACAATTGAAAGTGATTTAGTAGATTTATTATCAGTGGAAGAATTAGAATTATATGTTGCAGATTTTCAGCAAAAGCTTTATGATGTAGTAAATTTAGCTGAAAATAGCGTTTTTGGAGTAACTAACTATTTAGCAGGTGGAGAAATATCTATAGGTGCTGGTGTAGTATATAAATATGATGCCACAGAAGACCTTTATTATCTCATAACCAATTATCATGTTATTGAAAACGGGGAAAGTTATGAAATACGTTTCGCTGATGAATCAACAGTTGTAGCTACCGTTATTGGATATGATACAGAAGTTGATATTGCAGTTATAACATTTAGCGGAGATGGATTAAATTTTATAGAGATTTCACCTTTAGGAGATTCTAGTTTAAATGAAGTAAGTGAATTTGTTCTAGCGATAGGTAATCCAATAGGTTATAACTTCTATAACTCAGCTACTATGGGCGTTATATCAGGTGTCGAAAGAGAAGTGGATGTTGATAAATATATTGAATATATTCAACATGATGCAGCCATAAATGGCGGTAATAGTGGTGGGCCAATCTATAATTTAGATGGAGAAGTAATAGGAATCAATGTATCAAAATTTGCTAATGTTGAAGTTGAAGGTATGGGTTTTGCTATTCCAATTAATCTAGTAAAAAGAGTAATTGAAAGAATCGAAGCTGGTGAATTAACTGAACATACTATAATGCCTAGAATTGGTTGTTCATATTATGTTGTTGAAGAAAAAATCGAGGATGGTGAAGTATTTCTTGATAGATTGACAGTAAATGGATCGGATAAATTAAATTTAACAATTCCTTTACCTAACAATATAACTGATGGAATTATAATCAATGAAGTTGATAATCTTGGAACATTAAATGGATATTTAAAAAGCGGAGACTTAATTGTTGAAATTAATGAGTATATGATTACGGATGAAGCAAGTTTTCAGGATTATTTATATGAAAACTATGAGTCAGGAGATTATATAACAATATATTATTATCAGTTTGACCAAGCAAATTATGATTATAGTGATACTTTATCTCAAGTATCACTTAAATTAAAATAAAAAGAAAAAGCAGAGTTTTCTCTGCTTTTACTTTCTTTTTTAGTTGTAAAAAATCTAGGCTCTATTTACTTTTCCACTCTTTAATGCTCTTGCAGAAACGTATACTTTCTTTACTTGACCATTTTCGTCAAGAACTTTTACTTTTTGCAAATTAGCTTTCCATATTCTTCTAGTTGCATGCATTGAATGGGAACGTTTATTACCAGACATAAATTTTTTACCTGTAACACTGCATTCTCTTGGCATAATATTACTCCGTTTCTGTTATTATTTCAGCATTAATAATTTTATCACAAATTAAAAAAAAATCAAGTAAAAAAAGCTAATACCTTACTATTAATTGCTAGAAAGCCAAAGATATTGCTTTTTTGTACCTTCTATGATATAATTTCATTGCTTTTTTTGAAAATAATCAACGGAAAAAAATCATATAAAAATCTTAAAAATCAAGGGAGAATTAACTATGTCAACACATCAAATTGATGGAGCTTTATTTAAAAAGATTGTAACAAATGGAAGTATTAAATTAAAAAACAACATGAACTATATTAATGATTTGAATGTATTTCCTGTTCCTGACGGGGACACGGGATCTAATATGTCAGCAACAGTTTCAGCCGGAGCTAAAGCAATAGAAAATATTGAAGAAACTGCTATTGGTGACGTTTCTAAAATACTAGCAAGAGGAATGTTAATGGGTGCTAGAGGAAACTCTGGAGTTATACTTTCTCAATTATTTAGTGGGATTGCTAAAGGATTAAAAGGATATGATGTAGCTGTGCCTGAAGTTTTTGCTAAATCTCTTAGATTAGGTGTAGAACAAGCTTATGCTGCAGTTATTAATCCTGTTGAAGGAACAATATTAACTGTATCTCGTGAAGGCGCAGATAGAGCTTGTAGTGTTGCTCATTCAGTAAAAGATTTTGAACAATTGTTTGATGAGTACAAAGAAGAGCTAGATGCATCACTAATAAGAACACCGGATTTACTACCTATTCTTAAAGAAGTAGGCGTTGTTGATTCTGGTGCTGCCGGATTTATTGAAATTATTAATGGGATGATAGATGGCCTTAAAGGTGTATTCTACGAAAACCACGAAGAACAAACTGATTACAAAGTAAATCTTACAAAAATCAAACATAACGAAGGAGAAGATTTTGGTTACTGTACAGAATTTATCATGCAAATCGATAAAATGAATGAATTTAATCAAAAGGACTTTATAGAAATGATTCATCCATTAGGAGACTCATTAGTTGTTGTTCAAGATGAAAACATTTTGAAAGTTCATATCCACACTAAAACACCAGGGGATGCATTGAACTTAGCACAATATTATGGATTCTTCATAAATCTAAAAATAGAAAATATGAATTTACAACATACAGAAGTATTGTTACATCAAACAGCAGAACGTCAAGATGAATGTGAATGTGGTCATGATCATTCACACAGTATCGCTCCTGGTATGAAGAAAAAATATGCGCTAGTGGCTGTAGTTAATGGTGCTGGCTTAAAAGAAACATTTATTGAAATGGGATGCGATTACATAATTGAAGGTGGACAAACTATGAATCCTTCTGTAGAAGATTTTGTTAACGCAGTGGATAAAATCAAAGCTGACCATATCATAATTATACCTAATAATAAAAACGTAATGTTATCAGCTGAAACAGCGGCTAACATGATAGAGGATTTTGATGTTAGAGTATTAAAAGCTAAAACTATTTCTCAAGGATATGCAGGTTTAACAATGTTTGATGCAACATTAGATATTAATTCTAATCTTAAAGACATGAATGAATATATCAAAAATGTTAAAACTGGAGAAGTTACATATGCAATCCGTGACAGTGTATATAACGGACTAGAAATAAAAAAAGGTCATTTCATGGGAATCTTAAACGGGAAGATTGTCACAAGTACGGAAACAAGAGTTCAAACTTGTGAACACTTACTAAGAGATATGATTGATGAAGACACAGAAATTGTTACAGTAATGTATGGTAATGACATAACGGCTGAAGAAGTTAATGACTTAGAAAAATACGTTGATGATAAGTTTAATGTTGAAGTGGAAATTATTAACGGTGGGCAAAATATTTATTCATATATTATAACAGTTGAATAGAAACTTTAAGGGGTATTGTATGATACCCCTTTTTTTTATATAATAATATACAAAGAGGACATATGAATCAATTAGAGAATATTAAAGGTATTGGACCTAAAACATCAAAAAAACTTAATGATCAAGGGATAAAAACAATTAATGATTTATTGTTTTATTTTCCTATGAGATACATTAACTATGAATTAAATGATTATGATGAAATAGATTTAGAAAAAGATTTGACTCTTGTTGTTAAGGTAAGTAAAAAACCGAAAATATTTTTCCTACGTAAAAATCTGGATAAGCTTAGTGTTCAAGTGGAAATCAATAAATTATTCTTTTATGTTCATATATTTAATCGGAGATTCTTATCTAGAGCCTTACAAGTTGGTGAAGAAATAGTAATAACTGGTAAATTCTTAAAAAACCTATCAAGCTTTACCGCAAGTAATATTGTATTGAAAAGAAACTTTAAAATTGGTATTAAACCAATTTATAATTTTAACGATGTAAAAGAAGCGACAGCACAAAAAATATATAAAGAAGTATTATCTTATGACTACAGGCTGCAAGAAACATTGCCAAAGTATATTTTAAAAAAGAGAAATATTCCTAATATTAATAATCTAATAAAAACAATACATTCACCAACCTCTGAATCTGATATATTTAATTCTAGAAAAAGAATTGTATATGAAGAATTATTAGAATTTGCCCTAAGAATAGAATCGCTTAAAAAATTAAATAAATCAGTTATAACAATTAAAAAGGATTATGATATTGAGAAAGTAAGAAATTTTATCAAAACATTACCTTTTGAACTAACAAATGATCAAAAACTTGCGACAAATGATATTTTTAGAGATTTAAAGAAAACAAATCAAATGAATAGACTTCTACAAGGAGATGTTGGGTCTGGTAAAACAATAGTAAGTGTAATTGCTAGTCTAGCCTGCGTTAGTTCTGGTCAACAAGTAGCTATTATGGCTCCTACATTAGTTTTAGCTAAACAACACCTTATTACCTTTAAAAACTATTTAAATGACTATGGGGTTAAAATAGAGCTTCTAACTTCGGATTTAAATACATCGAACAAGAATAGAATAAAAACCGATCTTAAACTTAATAATATTGACATAGTAATTGGAACTCATGCCTTAATTCAAAATGACATTGATTTCTATGACTTGGGATTTATCGTTATTGATGAACAACATAGATTTGGCGTAAAACAGAGAAAAATCTTAAGAGAAAAAGGTGTTACTCCTGATATTCTATTAATGAGTGCAACACCAATTCCAAGAACATTAGCTATATCAATTTATAAAGATATTGATATATCATTTATTAAAGAAAAACCAAGTGGAAGAAAAGAGATTATTACGGACATAGTATCTTATGAAAATCTTGATAATCTTCTAAATGAAGTTTCAAAAGAATTAGATAAAGGGTATCAAGCTTATGTGATTTGTCCAATGATTAGCGAATCTGATACATCAGAAAAAATTTCCGTTGAAGAGGTGTACAAGATATTAAATCAAAAGCTAAGTCATAAATATAAGTTAGATTATCTTCACGGTAAAATGAGCGATGTTGATAAAGATAAAATATTAAACAGATTTTACCTTAATGAATCACAAGTCTTGGTTTCTACAACAGTGGTTGAAGTGGGCGTCAATGTAAGAAATGCAACAGTGATGATAGTAATGAATGCTAATTCATTTGGATTAGCTCAAATTCATCAACTTAGAGGTAGAATTGGTAGAAATGAATATCAATCATATTGTTATCTAATTGTAGATGATTTACTAGAAGCGAATAATAGATTAAAGATTCTAAAAGAAACATCAGACGGATTCTTAATAAGTGAATATGATTTATCTCTTAGAGGGCCAGGTGAAGTATTTGGAAAAACACAATCTGGGATACCGACTTTTAAAATGGCTAATCTTATTAAAGATAGTCATATATTAGAAGAAGCTTTGGAAGATGCTGAACAAATAATTAACAGTTTAGATATTGAATCAAATATTTTGAAAAACAAAGCTATAAAAGCAATTGAATCTTATAATTTAGATTAAAATATGATATACTAATAAGTTGTAGAGGTGGAAAAATGATTAGAATCGCAGTAGACGCAATGGGTGGAGATTTCGCCCCAAAAGAACAAGTTCAAGGAGCTATGTTAGCTATCCAAAAAATACCCGATATCGAAATAATTTTATATGGAGATATTGATAAAATAAAACCGTTATTAACTAATTCTGAGAGAATATCTTTAGTTAATGCACCCTATGTAATACCGATGGGAGAAAAGAATCCTATTCAGGTTATTAAAGGGCACAAAGAAGACTCTTCTATGGCTAAAGCATTAGCTAGTTTAAGAAAAGATGAAGCTGATGCAGTAGTATCAAGTGGTGCAACTCAGGCATTAATCGCAGGAGCTCACATATTAGTTAGAAGAATGAAAGGGTTTAAGCGAACAGCAATCGCACCAGTAATTCCTTCTGTATCAGGTAAACCAACAATTCTTTTGGATGCTGGGGCAAATTTATCTATTAGGCCTGAGTATATGTTACAACAAGCATATTTTGCTAAAATCTATGCTGAAGAAATATTAAAAATTAAAAATCCTACAGTAGGATTGATAAATATAGGGACTGAACCTGGAAAAGGTAGAGACCTAGACAAAGAAGTATTTAAATTGTTTACAGAAACTGATTTGTTTAGCTTTTATGGAAATGTTGAACCTAAAACAGTGTTAGACCCTGAATGTGATATTTTAATTAGCGATGGATTCACAGCTAACATTGTGATGAAAACCTTAGAAGGTACAGCCAAAGGCATGGGGAAAATATTGAAAAAATCACTAACAAGTAGTTTCTTTGGTAAATTAGGAGCATTATTAGCAAGCAAGAATTTAAAGAATTTTAAAAAATTAATGTCAGCTTCAGAAATTGGCGGAGCTGTTATATATGGATTGTACAAACCAGTTGTAAAAGCTCAAGGAGCAACTGAAAGCTATGGATTCTATAATGGTATAAGACAAGCAGCTAACATCGTTAGAACTGGTGTATTTGATAAAGTACAAACGTATCTTGACACTCATAAGGAAGAAAGTAATGAATAAAGACTTAAGAGAATTAGAAAAATATTTTAACTTAAAATTTAATGATTTTGGCTTACTAGAAAAAGCGATGACACACTCATCATTTGCTAATGAAAACAATAAAAAAAGTAATGAAAGACTTGAATTTGTTGGTGACGCTGTTTTAGATTTAGCAGTAGCTAAATTTCTTTTTGATGAACTTGATGAAGCGGAAGGTGTCTTAACTAAGAAAAGAGCTCAAGAGGTTTGTGAACAATCTCTCTATGAATATGCAAGAAGTATTAATTTAGGAGACTACTTACTTCTTGGCAAAGGTGAAGAGATGTCAAATGGTAGAGAAAAACCTGCATTATTAGCAGATGCATTTGAAGCACTACTAGGAGCCGTCTATGTTGATAAAGGTTATCTAGAAACTTATAAAATTTTAGAAAAAGTTGTATTTCCAACTATACTTAAAAATATCAATGAAGAAGACAATGATTATAAAAGTAAACTTCAAGAATTAGTGCAATCTGATAAACGTACTCTAGAATACAAGATCATATCAGAAACAGGTCCGGCTCATAGCCGTGAATTCACCTCAAGAGTGCATATGGATGAATCAATAATTATGGGTGAAGGAATTGGAAAATCAAAAAAAGAAGCTGAACAAAACGCTGCTAAAGCTACACTTGAAAAACTAGCTAAAGGCAATAGAAGGTGAAACAATGGATCACGCAATTATTAAAAGATTAATTGACGAAGACATCATAGACTTTGACAAGTTGATTTTAAAAAACTATAAAAAAATAGGCTTATCTGAAATAGAGGCTTTTTTATTAATTGAGTTAAATAATCAAAAAAAAATTGGCGAAACCTTTATCTCACCAACTAAACTAGTAAAAAAACTTACAATACCTGAAGATAAATTAATAACATTATTAGATGGATTAATGCAAAGAAAATATGTTGTCATTAGACTTGTAAAAATTGATGGAAAAGAAAAAGAAGATTTTTCTTTTGAAAACACCATTGTTAAAATAATTAATATCTATAAATCAAAGATTCAATTAGAAATCACTGATTCTCAAAAAACTTATGATACTGTAGAAGAAGAGATTGTTGATTTATTAGAAAATCAATTTCAAAAACAATTAAAACCATTAGAAATAGAATTAATCCAAAAATGGGTAAATGAAGATAATTATAGTTTGGCAGAAATAAAAAGAGCTATTTTAGATGCTGTTAAGTCTAATAAATCATCAATAAGTTATGTTGATGGAGTATTACTAAAACGCACTAAAAATTCTAAAATAGCAGCAAAGAAGAAGAAACTAACTCCAGGTAAATCAGAAGCCTTGAAAGCATTCTATGACTCATGGGAACAAAAATAAAAGAATCTGAATTTATCTATGAAGAGATATCCAAACTATATCCCGAAGCAAAATGCGAATTAAATTATCGTAAGGATTATGAATTATTAATTGCGATTATGTTGAGTGCTCAAACTACTGATATATCTGTTAACAAAGTAACTGAGACTTTATTTAAAAAATACCAGAGTATATCTGATTTTGCAGATGCAAAACTTGAAGAGTTACAAAATGACATAAGAAGAATAGGTTTATTTAGAAACAAATCAAAAAATATGAAACTTATGGCTAATCTTGTAATTAGAAATCACAAATCAATAATTCCTCATACTCAAGAAGAGTTAGAAAAGCTTCCTGGTGTTGGAAGAAAAACGGCAAATGTATTTTTAGCTGAATTTTGTCATATACCTAGGATTGCTGTTGATACACATGTATCAAGAGTTTCAATAAGATTAGGTTTTGCTGATGAAAAGGATAATCCTGTTAAAATTGAAGAAAAACTAAAAAAGATTTTCGATGAATCTTTATGGATTAGTCTGCATCATAAATTAATATTTTTTGGTAGATATTTTTGCAAAGCGAAAAAACCAAACTGTAAAGAATGTCCTATAATAAAATATTGTAAAAAACCAATCATAAAATGATTGGTTTTATTTCTCTATATTTGGCCCATAAGTGATGTTCGGTTGAGTGTGTAAAAAAATATTTCAAATTAATAATCTTTTAAAAAATGCACAGTCAATATATAATGTTAATGAATAATTTATTCTATAGAAAAGAGGGAAATATATTGGAGCATCCACTTAATTATCAAGTGTCAAAAAGAAGAGAAGAAATGTACAATTTTTATTACAAAGGAATTGGGGACAGAATCAAAAAACGAAGGTTAGAACTTAAATATACTCAAGCGTTATTAGCTAAAGGAATTTGTTCAAACACTTATGTATCAAAAATAGAAAATAATAGAGTAGTACCTAATCGAGAGCAACTTATGTTGATTATGGAAAAAATGGACATGAATATGAGTGAAATAGGAATGCCAGAGCAAATAGTTGACTATTTAGATCAGTCAGTTAGATATTTTTTCTTTAAAGATATCGAAAGTTACGAGATTTTGTTTAAAAAGGTACAAACTTTAGAATTCAGCAGTTTAGTATATATAATCAGATTAGGTTATTTCGTTTTAACTGAAAATTATGAGGATGCAAAAATCTATTATGAGGAAGTAACTAGATATTATAATTCACTGGAAGACTATGGCTTTGCGACTTTTTTGATATATGGGTCTTTTTATAACATTGCTGTTAATGATTATAAGAGAGCTAGGTACATTCTTGATCTTGTCAAAGGTAGGTTAAGGAATGATGAAATGCTGTATGGTTTGTATTCCTTCTTAAACTATGTTACGTATGGATTTTTAAATTTAGCTAATTCAGCACAAATATTTTTAGGAATAGCTAAAGATATATTCTTAAGAGAAGGTAATACAAAAAGAAGTATTGAAATTTTGATGTATATGAATATTTTTAGAATTTATGAAGGGACAACTGAAGGGATAAGGTTCAACAAAAGTCAGTTATCATTTTTAGCTAGAAAACAAAAAAATTTCTATTTGTTCGTATTATCTATGAATTCTAACAGTGAAGAGGAATTCATAGAATTAATGGATAAAGATTGCGTTATTTATTATAAAGCTGTATTTTTTAAAGCGATAAAGTACATTAAGAATGAGAACAACGAAAAGTTTTTAAAAATGAAGAAAATATTATTAGAAAATGCATCTAAAGATTTATTTGAATTGGATTATATTGGGTTACTTAAATTTTATGAATCAAAGAACAGTTCTATGATTAAAGAAAATCTAATTAGTCACGTTTTGCCATATATTATAAAAAAGCAAAACATATATATGATTCGCTTAATTACTTTAGAGTTGGAAAGAATATTTTCTGAGAAGAATCGATATAAAGACGCTTTAAAATATGGTCAAAAATGTAGAAGTGTAATAAAAAAATTACAAACACCAATACAAGAATAAAAAAAAAGACTCTTCGATTGAAGAGTCTTATTTAATAAGTTTTAATAAGTTGTTGGCAAGATTTAAATAAAGTATTCCTGCTTTGTCTGTTTCTTTATAAATAGAATTATCACTAGGTACAATAGGAAACTCGGCTAATAGTTCAACTAATAATTTATCAGCAACTTCTTTACCGCCACCTTGCCCGAAGATATAATGTTTTTCACCATTCACTTCATAGTAAGACATATTTTCTACAACGCCTAATACCTCTTGTCCCAAGTCTTTAGCAGCAAAACCAGCTTTAATAGCGATGTGTGAAGCGTTTGCTTGTGGTGTTGTTACTAATAACACTTTTGGATCTTTAACGAATTCTTTCATGTCCATCATTACATCACCAGTTCCAGGGGGTAAGTCAACTAGGAAAAAATCAATTTCTCCATTCCACAATGTTTCCTCAAAGAACAGTTTTAGTACTTTATTGAGCATTGGACCTCTTAACAATAAAGCACGATCTTTTTCTACTAAGTATTCAGTAGAAATCATTTGTACACCATCTTTTTCAAATGGAAATAATTTTCCATCTTTGTTGCCCATTACTACGTGATCAGTTGCATTGAAAATTTTAGGCATGTTAGCTCCATAAACGTCAGCATCAATAACGGCTACCCTTTTATTTAATCTCATTAATGCGTATGCTAAATTTGCTGTTACAGTTGATTTTCCTACGCCACCTTTGCCTGAAGCAATTAGAATAGTTTTTGATTTTGTTTCTAATGATTTAGCTTGAACGAAATCAACTTTAACACCAGTATACCCTAATTCTATTTTAACAACTTTAGCAATGTCTCTTGTAAGTTGTTTAGTTACATCCGGATTTTTCTCCTTAACTTCAATAACTAAAACTACAGTATTTGTGTCATCATCAATTCCACAATGTTTAATAGCTTTTGTTTCATGAAAAGCCATATTGCAAGAAGGGTCAACAATATCCTTTAAGCTTTTCTTAATATCCGTAATTTTACTCATAATATCTCCTCGTTTCTGTAATTCAATATATATTATAACGCATTTAAATATATATGCAAATTAAACAGCATTTTTTTCGCTAAGTACTCTATATTAAGCGTATATTTTTCTTGACAATAAACATAAAAAAAAGTATAATTAATTTGCTGTGATGAGGTGATGGAATTGAAATGGACAATTCATGAACTTATTAAGAGATCAAAAACCAATACAGATTTAGAATTTTCACTTGACTTAAATGGCTTTATTACTGAAAAAAATGAAGATCTAGATAGTATTTCCATAACGGAAGTCAAAGGATATTTTGATGCTATTAAAGAAAAAGATTTATTCGTCTTTGATCTTAATATTAAAACTCAATTAACAATGTTATGTTCTTTAACGCTTAAAGAAGTATTAGTGGATATAGAATTTAATACACAGTTAAACTTTTCAACCAATTTGGTTGATGATGATACT